>WNFV01001541.1_pt1 | contig 54136 bp, 53 predicted proteins | sample 5400101 | NCBI WGS metagenome assembly WNFV01 (sample SAMN13153361, study PRJNA577476) | soil metagenome | isolation source: 115 cm soil or saprolite under grassland replicate 1 | place: USA:California | collected 2016-06-15
GTCTGCACCGAGCCGGGAATGGGGTAAAACCGGGTCATAACCCGAGGGTTGACACGGCCCGCTCCTTCAGGGATGACCTGCAAAAACTCTGGTGGGCGATACTGGGTTTGAACCAGTGACCTCTTCCGTGTCAAGCAACGATCATGGCACGCTGACCAGCTTCGACAGTGCACTTGACCAGGGAGGACGATCCGTCAACGTGCGCGGGTGTCCGCGCGTGTGCACTATCGTAGTCACTCAGTTGGCCACTCAGTGCCCCGCCTGCGCGGTTTGGCCTTGCCTGTCCAACGAGGACGATCTAGTCGGTGCGGCGACCAGCGGACTAAGAGCGTGGCTGCGCACTGGTGGTCGTGGCGCTTGTGCTCGGTTCGGTGCGGACCGCTGCTCAACGGAGTGGCGCCAGGCGCTGCGGCGAGTTTGTTGTCATAATGCAAGGTATGGCGCGTTCCGTTACCGCAGCTTCGATAGTAGTGGCGTGTGAAGGCCCAGGCGTTGGCGTCGTACGCGACGGACCTGCTGGTCCACGACGGAGTAGGACCGGCGCCAATCTAGCGTTTGTTCAAGCCGATGCGCATCATTGGGATCAGGTACAAAGCGAGGGCACAAGTTATCACAAATTGTTTGTAAATCCAACTAAGAACGAGGTACTAGAGGCAGTAGCTGACGCAATTGTTGCGTGTAACGCCAGTGTCGAAGGCGGTGCGGGAGGTCGGCTAGACTTTGCGTTCGCGGGCCACGGAAATCAAGACGGTAGTCTGGTCCTTAGCGATAATCACCTGGCGCCGCAAGAACTCGTGGATGCAGTTGTTGGCGCAACGCGATCAAAGCGCCGCCAGGCTCTTGGTATTGTTCTCGACTGCTGCTTCTCCGGGCGAGCGCTTGCCGAGATTATTTGCAGCGATGAGCATGCAACTGGCTTGATTTTGGTTGAGGACGGATTCGCGGCCGCACTACATGATGAGGAGGCTTTTGAGATCGACAGCCTCAATCATGGCGCTTTAACGTTTACGATGAGGTATCCGGGTAATAGACACGTGGATCAATCTCGCTTGGCGCGTGCAGTGAACGAGAATGATGACGAATACCTGCGCTATGCATTGCAAGGCTTTGTGCCTAATCCCGTAGCCTACCTTACTGAGGGCGATCAGCATTCCATTGATTTGACTAATGGCCATTACGTAGAGGTCAAAGGTGGTGGACATTTCGACGTACTGGGGCGAGTACCGGTGCGTCAAGTGCTTGATGCGCTTGAGGCGGCCCGCCACGCGGACTGCGGCGCCAGCGTTTCGATCTAAAACAGACCGGGGCCTTGGGGTAACAGCCTGCAACTGTTCGAGGAACGCAAACCCCGGAGACTTGAACCCCCTGGGTACGGGCGATGGCACGGAGCCGATGTTTGCGCTAGCTTCGGTCCTCATTCGGGAATGATGGCCATCGTACGGTGATCACTACCGAGTCGGCTTCCGCCCGCCATGAGTGGTCGACCCCCGGCCCCCATACGACGTAGTCACCCTGGCTAGCAAGCATTGTGCTGCCGACCGTGAGATCGAGCCGGAATCTGCCCTCAACCAGAAGGAGAAGCGTGGTCCGTTGGTCATCGGCGGTCCACTCGGGCCGCTGCTGGCCCGCCGGGTGAATCCCCCACTTGACCTCAAGCGCGTCGGTGGTAAGCACGTCGGCACCGGGGGTTGCTCGGTCGATGAAGTGGCCGAGCAGCCAGCCCCGATTGCGGTCGGCGTCGGCCGCTGCATTGCCGGTGTACCACTTGTCAGCCATTGGTTAAAACTCCCATTCGACGGTTGGTAGATCGACCCGATCGCCGCCGACCTCGACAAGGCGTCGGAATCCCTGAAATAGCGCGAACAGACCCTCGTTGCTCCATGCGTCATCGTGGGCAAGTGCGGTCAGGAGGTCACGGTCTCGACTGGAGTACCGACGCAGGGAGCCGGACTCCCAGTTGGCTTCAATGTGGCCACCGAACCGGCCCCACCACTCGTCATCCTCGATCACGATCAGACTAGCGAACTCGTAGTTGCCGCTGACGAGGTTGAGCCCGAAGCCCGTGCACTCCATGCGCCAGTGTTCGCCACCGGTGCGGTCAAGGAGCCAGCGCATCGGCTCCGACAGTCGACTCGGGTGCATCGGGTCCGCGCTGCGGAACTCCCCCAGCGCCGAGTCGACATCGGTACGACCGAACAGCTCCTCTTCCATTTCACGTTCGAGCGTGGCGCCAAGCAGGGCGTCGTTCCCGTAGTCGACCAACGGTTCATGGAACGACTTCGGGATGACCGCGAGGCGTCGCGCCGCGTTGAGGACGCGGCCCGATCGTTCCTGCACCAGCAGCAGGTAGTCGGCGTGACCGCGCCGCCGGCCGGCGGGCCGGGCGATCGCAGTCAGTGCAAGTACCCCGCCTGCGCAAAAGCGCCTCTCAAGATTGAGCAGGGTGGAGACATCGGGGAGGCAGCGGTCACGCAACGGCAAATGCCCTGGCATGGTCGGCTGGCCTGCCACCAAAGCGTCCACCAGTTCGTTTTCCAAGAGATCCATTGTCAGGGCGTACTCAACGAAGTCCGCCAGGGCCACCGTCCCGGCGAGCCTGCCGTTCCCAAGCATGAGGCTCGTCAAGCGGTATATGGGCGCGTTGACCATGAGCATGTCGAGCGCGAGCACATCAGCGAACCGTTGCAATGCTGCGTCTACCGCTACCGAGTCGAGCAACGGGGAGCGTGTAGGGGTAGGGCTGAACTGGAGGCCGTCGATGCTGCCGCCGAGCGGTAGAGCCAGATCGAGCCAAGCGGGCTGCGTAAGCACGCTCGTGGTGGCAAGTCCTGCCGAGGTTCGCACACGGTACGGCTGGTGGCCCGCCGCTCCCCCGCCGTAGTAGGTGCTCAATGCGTCCGCGATGGCGTGCTGCCGCACCTGCCCACGCAGGTGCGCGCGATCCTGAAGGCGACGCGCGTCGGTTGCGTTGAGCCGCTCCGCGACGCGGGCGCGGGCGCTCCCTGGTGTCCAGCCAGCGGCGCGGTCGAGCCATTCGAGCGCGGCACTGACGTGACGATCGCCCGTCAGTCGCAGTTCGACGGTGGTCGGCGGAGGCAGCTCATCGGTGCCAGCATGGGCAACGTCATCGACCGTGGTCAGAAGCATGGCGAACCGGGTCTTTACGTCGTCAGGCGACTGGAAGAGCAGCGTGTCGAGCGCACGTTGCATTTCGACAATGGGCACGAGGTTCGGGTAAGCGTTCCACTTGGACACGGTTCGTACGGCAGTGCCAAGGCGCCCGGCGAAGCCGTCGATGGTAAGGCGAAGAGCCAGACGCAGGGCCATCGCATGTCGGCCCGTCCACTGGTCAACGACCTCCATCCGTCACGCCTCCCGTCGCGGCCAGGCGGTTTCTCGTGTGCATGGCGAGTGCAGGGTGGGTGCATCACCGGTACGTGGCACGTCGCCCGCTAACCGACTTCAGTGGTGGTCGTGAACGTACCTGGTTGTCCTACTCTGCCCGTCAACGTTCGGCCTCCAGCTTCGCGACTCGATCACGAAGCTCTTGAACCTGCGACTCCAGTCGGGCTAGCCGGTCAACATCGGTCGAGCCGATGGGACGGCTGGGGTCTCGGACGAAGAAGGCGCGTCCCTGCTGTGAGACGATCAGACCTGCTTGGCGCAGCTCCCTCAATGCACTCTGTACGGTCTGCGGAGCAATGCCATAGTTACTTGCCAAGCGTCGGATCGAAGGCAACCGGTCTCCTGGCCCGAACTCCTCACCAGCCTCGATTCGCCGTCGCAGGTCGTCGGCCACCTGCTGATATGGCGGCCTGGGGTCGTTCGGATCAATGGTCACTCGACCAGCCTAAGCGCAAGGGGTGCAAGTCCTCCACCACACCCTGTTGCGTGCTGGCACAGTGCTAGCTATGTTGGTACATACAAGTACGACTGAGATCGATGGTGGACCTCAGCGAACGCAAAGAACCTCGGCGGGGGCTGGCACCCCCGCCGAGGTCAGTGCACCAAGTCCGTCCCAGAGCAAGGGGAGACCAAAGATGCAGGTCAAGCGTAGCTGCACGCTGCCCGGAAACGGGCCGTCGGGGGCTGAGTCGGCCTTCAGGGGGTCGGCCCAGGCGGTGGCTCAGGCGCCGTTCTACAACCTGGGTTGCCTGGATGACCCGGCCGACCATGTGGGCCGACCAGTGGCCGAACTGGCGGGGCCGATTCCGTTGTCGCGGGCAGAGCTGACGGCGGCGTTGTCGCTGACGCTCGGGCTGACCACCGACGACCTCGATGTCCTCTCGGTGGACGACGTTGGTCGGGCCGTGGCCGTTTCGGTCCTGCGCCACGGCATGGACGCGGTACAAGACGCGGCGGAACGGGACCTCAACGCGGACTACCGGGGCGATGACGTGCTGCCGGCGTTCCTGGCCGCCTGCGAGCGGCGCGTTGACGAGCTGCTGGGACGCCCAGCGGAGGCTGCCACCTCCGAAACGACCGACGAGGCGGGCTCGACCGACACCACCGACAAGCCGGCCCCGGCACGGGAGCTGGTCGACGTCGCCGCGGACGGGTGGTGAGCGCCGCCACCGCGCACCCGGCGCAGGTCCGTCCACTGTCGACGGACTACGGGGTGCGCGTGCTGCCCGCAACCGGACCGGCCGCGGCATTGCGGCGGTTGGACGCGTTGTCGGATGCGGAGTTGGTGGCGCGGGCACAGGCGGGGGATCGGGAGGCGTTCGGCCCGCTGTACCGCCGCTACGCCCGGGACGTGGTCCGCTACGTGGCATCCCGGGCGCCGGGGCGGGGATGGGCGTTCGCCGACGACGTCGCCGCGGACACCTGGGCCACCGTACTGCGGAAGATCGACAAGTTCAGCGGGATGACACACGTCAACTCGTTCCGCGCCTGGCTGTACGGAATCGCCGGGCACCAGATGTTGCAGACCCTCGACCGAGCCGACGGCCGCGAGGTGGCCACCGCCGACGCGGCGCTTGAGCGGGCCTGCGACAACGCGGCGCCGACGCGGGAGCGCGGCGCGGTCGATGAGGTCGGTCGGCAGGCGCTTCGGGCCCGGATCTACCACGCCGTGGCCCAGCTCGGCCCCAAGCAGCGCGAGGTAATCCGACTCCGACTGGACGGACTCAGCCCGGCCGAGGTCGCCGAGCGGACCGGATGGACCCGCCGGCAGGTCCGCAGCGTGTGGGAGCACGCCAAAGAGAACCTGCGCGCTCGCCTGGCCGACCCCGCCCTGGCGCCGGGCGACGTGGTGACCCGGCTACGGGCGCTGGACGACATGGCCGACGCCGATCCGGATGCCGGTCGCGGTGCCGGATCCGGGCCGCCGGTGGAGCGGCGGGCGCACGCCGAGCTGCGCGCCCGGGTCGACCAGGCGGTGGCTGGTCTGAACAGCCCGAGGCAGCGCGAGGTGGTCCGGCTGCGGCTGGCCGGGCTGAGCCCTGCCCAGGTCGCCGAGCGGACCGGATGGACCCAGCGGCAGGTCAACAGGTGCTGGACCGAGGGCCGCCGCAACCTTGAGCGCGCCCTGGCCGACACCGCGCGGGCGGACACGCCCGCGGCCGAGCAGCCCGCCACGCCCCCCGACAACGGGCGCGAGGCGGGGCGCGATCCGTCGCCGGTCGACACGCGACAGCTCAACGCCGACGAGACCGCCAACGCCAGCACGCCCGACGACGCGTCGCATGCGACGTCGAACACGACGGCTGCGCCCACCCCGGATGCATCGCTGCTTGACGCACGACGACCGGCTGTCAATGACACACCAGATGCCAGCGCACCGGACACCAGACCGGACACGTGGCAGCACAGCCGACCGGACACCGGCAGGCCCGAGCTGGCCGGTTACCGCGTCGCCGGCGCCACCGATGACAACACCGAATGGCGGCACGAGTTGCAGCTCGTCGGCGCCGGCGTGGGTGCCGGCGACGTCCGCAGCCGGGCCCGGGTCGCTGCCAATGACGACGCGGACGGGTGGTGACCGCCGTGACCACCCGGACCGACCAGCGGTCCCGGCCGCCGCGGTATGGCCGGCACCGCTACGTGTTCCTTGCCGCCTGCGGCTGCCCGTTCGGGCTGGTCGAGTCGACCTACCGCAACGTGTCCGAGGACGCGGCCTGGGCGTCGATGTACGAGCGGCGCCGCCGGGCCATCCAGGCCGCCCGCGCCCGCGGCGTCCGTGTCGTGCACGTCGACCACGCCACGTACGTGCGGGAGTTCTTCGGTCTGATGACCGGGCCCTGCCCGCACGCCGGACCGGGCGACGTCGTCGACCAGGACGACGCCACCCTCGCCGCGGCTCAGCCGCCATGTAGCGGCCGGCCCGCTACATGTAGCGCCGACGCTACCGGCACCGCTACCGCCCGCACCGCCCCGAGCTGCCCCGACACCACCGTGTAGCGCGTAGCGGCGCCCCGGCCGCCGCGCCCGAAACCGCCCCTGGAGGCCCCATGAGCACCGACCCCGGCGCTACCGCGACACCCCGGCCGACCTTCGTCGCGATCGCCGACGCCCGCGACATCGACGCCGTGCTCGACGCCGCCCGCCGCTACCTCACCCACCAGGCCGCGCCAAACGACGCCGCCACACCGGCCACCGCACGCCCGGCCCTCCCCCACGACGAGTTGCACGTGCGCCGGCTGCTGCGCGAGCTGGGACCGGTCGATGTCGAGGCGGAGGGCGCGCTGTTGGGCGATGTGTGGCGCGCGCTGGAGGCCGCCGCCGGCGACGACGCCACCTGGCAACTGCTCGCCGACGTCGCCCGGGTGTTCTCCGCCCGTGACGAGCACGAGTGATCACGCCGATGCGCGGCGACGAACCGAAGTTCGCCGTCGGTGGAACCGCCCATGCCCAGCGCGTTGCCCACGACGTTGCGGGTATCGGCGGAGTGGTCCCGCACGGTTGCGCCCTTGGGGGCGCAACCGTGCGGGACCACCCCACCAGGGCTGGCGGTCGGCCGGTCCACGCGACTGATCGACAAGTCCGCAAGAACCTGGCGGACCTGTCGACCATGGTCGGTTGGCGCCAGAAACGCCGGCGCGCGACCGGACCCAGTCGACCCGACTGTGGGCGCGGCCACCGCCGCTGGGCGCGGCTCCGCGCCCAGGCCCGCGCCCACGCTCACACCGGCAGCGACCAGGCCGAACAGTCCGGCGCCGGGTCGGTGGGCGCGGGCGCGGCACCGGCCGACACCCCGCCGTTTCCCCCGGATCGAGGCTCTTCGGTGGGTGGCGCCCCCGCGCCCACCGCCACTTCCGGCCCGTTCCGGGTGCTGGTCACCGGCTCGCGCACCTGGACCCGGGCCGCCGCGGTCGTCGCCGCACTGCACGGGCTGCACGCCGAGCACGGCGCGGCGCTGGTCGTGGTGCACGGCGCCTGCCCGCGCGGCGCGGACGCCATCGCCGAGGCCTGGTGCCGGCGCCGGGGTGTGCCGGTCGAGCGGTATCCGGCCGACTGGCCCACCGGCCGCGGCGCGGGCCTGGCCCGCAACGCCGCCATGGTGGCCACCCGCCCCGACCTGTGTCTGGCGTTCATCCACCACCGGTCACCGGGCGCCACGCACTGCGCCCAGCTCGCCGAGGCCGCCGGCATCCCCACCATCCGGCACACCGACCCGCCCGGTAGTGGGCGGCGCCCTACCGGTAGTGGCCGTACTACCGGGACCACTACCGACCACACCGCGGCCGACCTGCGGAAACGGTCGCCGGTAGCGGGTAGCGCCAGTTCCCCGCGAGGCCCCGAAACCGCCCCTGGAGGCCCTCCGGGAACCCAGCACGCCGCTACGCTACCGACCCCTGGTGCCGCCGACGCCGCGGACGACAAAGCTGGTCCATCGCTGGAGCACCGTTCCGCCGGACGTCCGGGTGCGGCCGTGCGACCCGCCCGGTGTGGCCCGGTCGAGGCGTACCTGGCGGCCGCGCTGGACTACGCCGCGGCCGGGCTGGCGGTGTTCCTGCTCGGGCGCACCAAACGGCCGGTGGCCAACTGCCCCGGCTGCCGCACCGGCGACCCGGGTCACGACCCCGAGGCCTGTGCGTGCCTGACCTGCCACGGGTTCTACGCCGCCACCACCGACCCGACCCAGGTACGGGCCATGTTCGAGGCCATCCCGGACGGCCTGTTGGCGATGCGCACCGGTGCCGCCTCCGGCCGGCTGGTGGTCGACATCGACCCCGCCCACGGTGGCCGCGTCGACCCGACGCTGATGGTCCCCACGGCGACGGTGGCCACCGGTGGGGGTGGCTGGCACCTGCACTACCGCCACCCCGGTGAGCCGGTGCTCTCCCGGCCGCTGCCGGGCCGGCGGGGCGTGGACATCAAGGCCGACGGCGGCTACGTGCTCGCCCCACCGTCGACCCACCCGCGCACCGCACGCCGCTACCGGTGGGTCGGTGCCCACCCGCTCTGCGAGATGCCCCCCGCCCTGGTCCAGGCATGCCGGCACGGCCCGCCGGTGCCCGCCACGACCAGGGCGACGACCACGAACGGGGCGGGGGGCATCTCGGATGCTGACGCGCTGCTGGCCGCGCATCTCGACGCGGTGGCCCGTGCCCCCGAGGGCCGCCGCCGCGTCACCCTCTACGGCGCCGCCCGTGGCGTGGCCCGCATGGTCGCCGCCGGCGCGCTGTCCGCCGGCGCCGCCTGGTCGGTGCTGACCGAGGCCGGCCGCCACGCCGGCCAGACCGATCGCGATATCCGCCGCGCCATCGAAGGCGGCTTCTGCGACGAAGGAGTGCCACTGTGACCGCCACCCTGACCGCCGCCACGCAGCGCGGGCCCGGCCGCCGGGCATGCCACCGGCGCACCCGTCGGGGCATGCCATGACCGCCCGCCCCGACACGCCACCCGCCAGGTCACCTGACGCGCCATCCGGTGGCGTGGTTGGCATCCCCGGTGACAGGTGCCGTGTCCGCCTGCGTGTCATGGGTTTGCCCGGCGCGGTGCGCGCCACGGTGGATGCCGTCGAGGCTGACACCGAACCCGCCACGACACCGCCACATCAGCGACCGCCGCGCGCGCCAACGCTAGCGCCGACGCACCCGAACGCCGCGCCCGAGACGCGTTCGGATGGTGCGCCGACGCCGCGCCTGGACGCAGCCGACCACGCCGTGCCGCGCCGCAAAGTCGGTCGCCGAGCGACGGACTTTCCCGGGTCGTGCAGCCGACCTGCGGGGCGAACCTGCGGCCTTCCCGTCACCGCCCGCGTGCGACCACGACCGGCCGAGTCCCGGACGTTCGCCGATGTCCCTGATAGCGACCTGATCAGGGATGTCCCACGGGACTGGGACACCTCGCGCGGCGCCGCGGTGAACCACGACGACGGCGGCCGTGCGGGCGTCGAGCACGGGCGCGGGCACGAGACTCCGGAGTACCTTCTGGACCGCCACGCCCCGACCGGCGTCTTGAAATCCGTAACCGCGTTACGGATTTGGGCCTCCACCGGGTACAGCGAAACGGCTATAGTCGTTACACATGGGGACGCCCCGGAAACGGCTGAGGAACGATCCCGACCGCCGGATGTCCGCGATGGTCGAAATAACCGACGTGTGCATGCCCGAGCGCGAGCTACAGCAGCTCGACCGGGCGAACCTCGACCAGTGGATCGCCGGGCTGCGCCACGGCGAGCGGAAGGTCCGCCACCTTCGGAAACGGCTAGAGGCGTTGCGGGACCAGTCGCAACGCACGTGTCCGGTCTGCAACCGGCCGGTAACCGGGCGTCCAGACGCCGTGTACTGCGACTCGAGCTGTCGGGTCCGGGCGCACCGGCAGGCCCGCAAGCAGGCGTAGCAACCCGACGCGCGTCGCCTCCGACGTCGGGCACGACGGCTCGCCAGAGCACCGTTCGAAATCCGAAAATCGGCAAGGCCGTGCCGATTTCGTGCCCCGAGGCCAACCGCGGCCGTGCCGAGGCGACCGTAGTTGCGCACGGCGGTGCGCAACTTCAGAGCACGGTCATAGACCGTCGCGCAGATGCCCGGCCAGGGTTCCGCGCACATGCACGCCGCCAGGCTCCTCAACCGCCCGGAATCGAGGGTCGACGGTGAGCCGCGGAACGCGGAACACGACCACGTCCCCGCAGCCCGGGCGCGTTCCGGCCACCGTTCCGCAGCCGGAACCCGTTCCGCAGCCCACGGAACACGACACGACCCAAAGTGTGCAGCAGCGCTGCGCTCTTTCGGGTCACGACGCGTCGCGTCAGGCCCGGGCCAACACCTCGCCAACCGGCGGGCACGACCAGGCCGACGCCATCGGCGGGTACGCCCTGCTGTACAGCGCGGTCGACGGTTGGGAGCTCTACCACGGGGACGAGCTGCTCGCCGGCCACGACGGCATCGAGGTTGGCGACGTCGACCAGGCCAAGGCGTGGGCGGCCGGGCAGCTCGCCGGCGAGCTCGGCGACGAGCACCGGATGACGGTGGCCGGCTGGTCGACCCGGCCCTGCCGCTACGACCCCGGCAGCGTCGAGCACGTCGCCGAGGTGGCCGCGCTGCGCCTGGACGACCTCGATGCCGGCGCCGCTGCCGGGCCGGACGGGCTGCCGCCGCTGCCCGATCTCCTGGCCGAGCTGGCCGGGCTGGGCGAGCCGGCGGGCCGGCGTCGGGTGCACGAGGTGATCCGGGCGCTCGGCGCCGCCGCGGTGGCGGTGCAGCAGGAGTACCGCGACGCGCTGTGCCCGACCTACCTGCCCCGGTCGGACTGGAAGTCGGCGCTGGCCGAGGCGAAGCAGCACGCCCGCGACGCGCGCCGCGCCGCGTCGGGCGCCGGCGCCGGGGTCGTCGAGGACGACCGGGACGACGACACGCCCGTGGGCGATGGCGCCGAGGTCCTCGACGCGGTGGCCGCCTGGATCGGCCCGTACCTGGCGCTGCCGTCGCCGCACTACCTGCCGGTGCTGGCGCTGTGGGCCGCGCACACCCACGCCGCCGGCGCGTTCTACGTCACCCCGCGGCTGGTGGTCGACTCGGCCGAGCCGGAAAGTGGCAAGACCCGGGTGTTGGAGCTGCTCAACCTGGTCTGCCGCCGCCCGGAGCTGATCCTCTCCCCGACCACCCCGGCGATCTTTCGCATGTTGGCCGACGGGCCGCTAACGCTGCTGTTCGACGAGGTGGACGCCATCTTCAACCCGCAGACCGCGGGCAACCATGAAGACCTGCGGGCGCTGCTCAACGCCGGCTACAAGCGCGGGGCCACCATCCCGCGGTGCGTGGGCGATGCCGCGGCGATGAAGGTGCACCGGTTCGCCGTGTTCGCCCCGGTCGCACTGGCCGGGCTGGCCGGCAACGGCAACCTGCCAGCCACCATCCTGACCCGCGCCGTGGTGCTGCACATCCGCAAACGCCCGGCCGGGCAGAAGGTCAAGCCGTTCTCCGAACGCGACGCCGAGGTCGAAGCCGAACCCGTGCGCAAGGCGTTACGCCGGTGGGTACGCGCCCAGACGCCCGGCCTGGAGCTGGCCCGGCCCAAGATGCCCGACGGGGTGGAGGACCGCCCCGCCGAGGTGTGGGAGGCACTGCTCGCCATCGCCGACGCCGCCGGCGGGCACTGGCCCGACACCGCCCGCGCCGCCTGCGAACACCTCGTGCTCAAGACCGGCCCGACCGCCCCGTCATTCGGGGTGCGGCTGCTTGGCGACCTGCGCCACGTGTTCGGCGACGCCGAGAAGCTGTCCACCACGGAGATCCTGAACAAGCTGACCGCGCTGGACGAGGCCCCGTGGGCCGACCTCGGCGGCAAACCGATCGACGCCCGCCGGCTCGCCCGCGAGCTCAAACGCTACGAGATCGCGCCGGTGCCCTTCGAGGGCCCGTCCGGCAAGACCGTCCGGGGCTACACCACCTACGCCGTGGACATGAAGGGAGCCGTCAGCGCCGGCCTCGCCGACGCGTGGAGCCGGTACCTGTCTCCCGATGCCGCCTCGGAGCGTAAGGAACGTAAGGAACGTAAGGAGCCTGGTCAGGACGCCGGCCGGAACGAATCGGACAACGTAAGCAATGTAAGAGACGTAAGCGACGAGCAAGATCTTCTTACGTCCCTTACGTCAACACACGTCACCGGACCGGCCACGGCACCCGCGCTGACCAGCGACCTTACGCCACTTACGTCTCTTACGCAGGAACCCGGCCCGCGAACACACACACCGACCGGCGACCACTGCCCGGACTGCGCCGAGCCGTACGACTCCCTCGGCCACCAGATCAACTGCGAAGGGCTCGACGCCCCATGACCCCCACCGACCCGCGTCGAGCCCAGCGCCCACACAGCAACCACTTGCACACCCGCACGGAAGGACACCGACCAGTGACCAACGTCGTCCCATTCACCGACGTCATCGCGCGTGCCGACGCCGTCCACGCGATCGCCAACCGCCTCGCCGACCGGGACGCTTTCGTGCTGCTCGTCCCACCCGCCATGGTCCCCACCGCCGCCCACCGACTAGCCGACGTGACCGGCTGGACCGGCTACCTCGACACCGGCGCACCGATCGTGCTGCGCACCAGCAACAGCCAGGTCCTCACCACGCTGCCCCTGGTGGTATCGCATTTCGGCACCACCATCACGGCGGTAATCACCATCCCCAAGACCATCCCCGCGGCCACCCTCCGCACCACGCTCGGCGCGGACATCCCCGCAGACGGCTCAAAAGACATCGTCGCCATCCACGAAAGCGGCCCGCTCGTGTGGCCCCTGCTGTTCGTCGACGCGCTCACCCAGGTCGACCCGGCCGCCGCAGCACACCTGCACGCCAACGACCTGACCAGACAGTCATAACCCCCGACCGGCACCGGGCGGTGCCAGCTCGCCGCCACCCACGAAAGGACATCACCCCTTGAGGAGCACTACCCGCCCGCTGGGCCGACCCGAACGCCCCGGCCGCCGCGACGACCCCGATTCCACAAGTGGCTGGACGGCTTGAAATGCGAGCCGGAAGCCACCGACGAGGAAACGAACCGCATGCGCGACGAGTTCGACGACGAAGCCGCCCCGCAACCGCGACGAGTACGGCCAGGGACGACGGCTCGCAATGGTGAACCGACACGCGAGGCCGCGCCCCCCGGCCTTTCACACGTCCCCAATAGCGCCAAGACGGCCCCGGCGCTTCGCCAGGCAAGCAACCGCGCCGAGGCCGCACCCCAAACCCGACCAACAGGCAGGAGCAGTACTCACCATGTCACGCCGCAACAGCGCCCGACACGATATCGGGGCGGTCATCACCATTCCGGAAGGCTCCGCTTCACAGCGCAAGGCGCTCTACCGCATTCCCGAGGCCATGGTCCTGCTCAGCATGAGCCGCACTGCGATCTACGAACAGATCCGCGCCGGCCGGCTGCGCACGGTCAAGCAGGGCCGCGCTCGGCGCGTGCCCGACACCGCCATTGCCGAGTACGTCGCGCTCCTCGAGCGCGAGACGGTCAGCGGGGCTGTCTGATGGCCAAGCGACGCAGCCGCGGCGATGGCGCCCTGTACTGGGACGAGAGGCGCCAACGCTTCATCGCCGCCGTGACCATCGGCTACACCCCGGCCGGCAAGCGCATCGTGCGCAGAGGTAGCGGCAAGACCAAAACTGAGGCCAATGCCAAGCTCAAAGAGGTACTCCGCGACCACGAAGACGGGCTCGCCATCGCACCACAGAACTTCACTGTGGCGGACGCGGTGAACGACTGGCTCACCTACGGCCTCCACGGACGGTCCGAGCGCACCCTCGAAAAGTGCGGATACCTGTGCCGGGGCCACATCATCCCCAACCTCGGCGCACGCAAGCTACGGGATCTCAGCGCCTCGGACGTCGACCGATGGTTGGCCACGACAGCGAAAATCCTCAGTACGAGTACCGTGCAACGGCTGCACGAATGCCTCAACCGAGCCGTCAACCGAGCGATGGCGCGGGACAAGGTGAAACGCAACGTTGTGGCGCTGTGTGGTGTCCCAAAGGGACGGGAGGGCCGACCGTCGAAGTCGCTCACCCTCGATCAGGCTAAGGCCGTACTCAAGGCGGCCGAAGGCAGTCCGTTGTACGCATACATCGTGATCTCTCTGCTCACCGGCGCGCGCACGGAAGAACTCCGCGCGCTCACCTGGGATCACGTTGACCTCGATGGCCAACCGCCATCGATTCAGGTATGGCGCTCTATCCGCGAGGGCGGAGACACCAAGACCAGGAAGTCGCGGCGCACCCTCGCCCTCCCACTGCGCGGCGTCAGCGCCCTGCGCCAGCACCGCAGGCTACAGGACGACGCACGTGAGCAAGCCGGAAAGGACTGGCAGGAGAACGGAATCGTGTTCGCGTCAAAGGTTGGTACCGAACTGGACGCGGCAAACGTCCGGCGCGCGTTCCGGCGCGTGGTCAAAGCGGCCGGGCTCAACCCGAAGGACTGGACACCCCGCGAGCTGCGGCACAGCTTCGTCTCGCTGCTCTCGGATAACGGCGTGAGCTTGGAGGACATAGCCGAGCTGTGCGGTCACGCTGGGACGCGAGTTACGGAGGCGGTCTATCGCCACCAGCTCCGTCCGGTGCTCCTCAACGGAGCGATCGCCATGGACAGGATCTTCGACGACCAGCCGGCTACTCCGGGGGCATAGTCGCCCAAGCTAGACACTCAGGGGCGAGAAGAGGGCATATCCGTCGATGGGATATGCCCTCTGACCTGCATGGGAGCCTGGAGGACGTCGGCGAGCTGTGCAGGCACGCCGGCACGCGCGTGTGACGGAGACGCGGTCTACCGCCCCACCAGTTTCCGGCCCAGTGCTGCTCAACGGCGCGGTCACGATGGACCGGATCTTTCACCAACGGCGCGGCGGCCTCGGAGTCATAGACACGCAGTTAGACACTCAGGCAGCAAGAGGGGCCACATTCTTCGATTGAATGTGGCCCCTGACCTGCGTGGGCGATACTGGGTTTGAACCAGTGACCTCTTCCGTGTCAAGGAAGCGCGCTCCCACTGCGCCAATCGCCCGGGGTCTTGCAGAGGTGGAGACGGGATTTGAACCCGTGTACACGGCTTTGCAGGCCGTTGCCTCGCCTCTCGGCCACTCCACCGAGGTGTCGCCTCGAGAATACTTGGCGGCCTCCGAGCGGACGACGGGACTCGAACCCGCGACCCTCACCTTGGCAAGGTGATGCGCTACCAACTGCGCTACGTCCGCACGCGCCGGCTGTCACCGACGGATGTGAACTCTAGCCGAGTCGGTACGCGCCTGCCAAACCGGATCCCGCGCGCGCCGCATCAAACCGCCACACATCGTGACGCGCAGCGGAGACCAGTCGGCGATGATCAGGACGGTCGGTCGGCTAGGCCGGTACACGACCGCAAGCCGGCGAAACGCTGGCTCACCCTCGCAGCCGCGGCCCCCGACAAGGGCTTGGGCTGACCGCTATCGGTCACCGCCGCGGGAACGAACTCGTTCTTGACCACCGTCCGCCCGCGCAGCGTCAGCCGGAGCGCCCCGGTATCCGTGGTCCGGGAGATGTACCAGACAAAGTTCCCCAAACCATATCCAACGTACGTCTGTCCGAGCCAGCCGTCGCCCTGCAAGACATGGGCGTGCGCGCCAACCACGACATCGGCTCCGGCCTGCGCCAGCCGCGCCGCGAACGCCCGCTGCTCGGCCGTCGGGCACTGGTTGGTCTCCTGGCCCCAGTGGTTGTAGACGACCACCACATCGGCGCGCTCACGGGCGGCGGCAACGGCCGCCACCACGCGCGCCGTGTCGAAGGCCATCGCCACGCCGGGCCGGTTGTCGCGGGCCGCCCAGGTGTCCGAGAGCATGTGGATCTGGCTGAAGGCCAGGAACGCGACGCGGACGCCGCGCACGGTCGTGACCCACGGGGAGTACGCCTCAGCGGCGTCCCGCCCGATACCGACGATCGGAAACGACGCGGCCCGGGCGGCGTCGATCGTGTCCGCCAGGCCGACCTGGCCGTAGTCGAGCACGTGGTTGTTCGCGAACGTCAGCACGTCGACCCCGGCGGCGCGCGCCGCGTCGAGCGCCGCGGCAGGCCCACGGAAGTGGAACGTCTTCGGCTCCTCGGCGCCACGGCTCGTGATCGCCGTCTCCATGTTGACCATCGCCAGGTCGGCCGACTGCAGCACCGACGCGATCGGGCCGAACGCGGTCGCCGGGTTCCGCAACAGCGCCGCGTTGCGCCCGGCGAAATGGACGTCTCCGCCGAACGCCAGCGTGATCTCAGCCGAGGCGGACGGAGCCGAGGCAGACGGAGAAGCCGGCAACGGCGCCGCAGACGACATCGGGGCTGATGGCGGCGCCGATCGGGGCGGCGGACCGGAACCGCAGGCCGCGAGCAGCGCCACCACCGCCGCCAGCGCGGCCATCATCCGGCTCACCCGCGCCAGAGTACGGCCGGAGCCGGCTCCCCGCGCACCCGCATGCCCGCACGCCAGCGCGCAAGCCGGCGTCGGGTACGGTTCCCCGAGCAGCCCCCAGCCGACCGGGAGGTAGACGACCACCGATGTACGTGGCCGATCCGAGCCTGCCGCTGCCATCCGACGAGCAACCGATCTGGCGCTATCTCGACTTCGCCAAGTTCGTCGCGATGCTCGACACCGGCGAGTTCTACCTCGCCCGCGCCGACACGTTCGTCGACCCGTTCGAGCTCGCGATACCGCGGCTGGATGTGGTCGCCGCGCGGGAGGCGGCCATGGCGCTGATCACCAGCGGCCCCGCGGCCCGAAGCGGCGTGCTCGCCTACCTCGCTCACCACGGCGACCGTCCCATCGAGGAGCTGCAGAAGCTGCCGGACGAGCGCCTGGCGCGCGAGCTGCTCCGGCTGAGCAACCGGGCGCTGTACGTCAACTGCTGGCACATGAACGACGACGAGTCCGCCGCCATGTGGACCGTGTACCTCGGTGGGCGGGAGGGCGTCGCCCTGCAGACCACCGTCGGCGAGCTGCGCGCCGAGCTCGACCGCGGCAGCGGCGACACCCCGGTGTACGTCGGCGCCGTCACCTACCTGGACTACGCGCGCCAGAGCTGGGGCCCCTACCGGCCGTTCAACGCCGTCATGCACAAGCGCCGCAGCTTCGCCCACGAGCAGGAGCTGCGGGCCGTCGTCGTACGCCCGACCTGGGCCGAGCTCGCCGACTACGGCGAACATCCCGACCGGCTACCGGACAGCACCGGGGTCGGGATCCCGGTCAACCTCGACCGGCTGATCCGCCGCGTGCTGGTCTCGCCGCGCGCCCCGGAGTGGTACGTCACCCTGGTCGCCTCGATGCTGCACCGCTTCGGCTGCGAGCGCACACCGGTCCAGTCAGACCTCTACACGAGCCCGTCGTTCTGACCGGAAAGCGGCCGCGTCGAACCGCCCGTACAACGACGGTGCGAGCCAGTCGCGAGCATGCGAGCGGAACCCCGGCAACCGGCCAGCATCTTCCGGCACGACACCGGCGAGCTCTCCCGGCAGGTCGTCCAGGTTCGCCCGGTGCACCAGCTCCGGCATGGCCGGCCACGAGCCGATCGCCACGCGGGCCGTGATGTCCCGGCGGGCCAACGCTTCCAGCGTCAACGCGGTGTGGTTCAAGGTACCCAGACCAGCGCGGACCACGACGACCGCGGGCGCCCGCAGCGCGACCGCGAGGTCCGCGGCGGTCCATCCATGACCGAGAGGTACCAGCAGACCGCCCGCACCCTCGACCAGCACGAGATCGTGTGTCTCCGCCAACTCGGAAACCGCGCGCACCACGGAGGGCAGCACCGGCGCCGGTCGCCCGCTGACCCGCGCCGCGGCCAGTGGCGCCAGCGGGTCCGGGTACTCCGACAGGGTCACCGCCGTGTCCGGTGCCGCCAGCCGGCGTACGGTGTCCACATCGGACTCTTCGCCCGCGCCCACGCCGGTCTGGGCCGGCTTGACCACCGCCACCCGCAGGCCCGCCGCCCCCGCGGCGGCGGCCACGGCGGCCGTCACGATCGTCTTGCCCACGCCGGTGTCGGTACCGGTGACGAGCAGCACCGTCACGGGGCGCTCGCCAGGACAACGGCCAGCGCCGCCTCGAAGGCCTCGCGGGGCACACCCACGTTGACCGTCAGCCGCAGCCGTGACCGACCGTCCGGTGTGGACGGTGGCCGGAAGCAGCCCACCGCCACGCCCTGCGCGCGGCAGGCAGCCGCCCAGGCGAGCGCCTCCTGCGGACCCGGCGCGGTCACGGAGATCACGCCGCCCGCGGGCGTGGTCACATCAAGGCCGGCCGAGCGCAGCAGCGCCACCGCCGACCGGCACCGGTCGGCCAGCTCCGCCCGAAGGTCGTCGGCCTTGCGCAACAGGTCCAGCGCGGCGGCCGCCCCGGCGGCCACGGCGGGTGCCAGCGCCGTGTCGTAGATGAACGTACGGCCGGTGTCGACCAGGTGCGCCGCCAGCGGCGCCGGCCCGGCGACGACACCACCCGCGGCGCCCAGCGACTTGGACAGCGTCGCGGTCACCACCACGTCCGGCTCGCCGGACAGCCCCGCGGCGGCGACCGCGCCGGCGCCGTCCGGTCCCAGTACGCCCACCGCGTGCGCATCGTCGACCAGCAGCACGGCGCCGTGCTCCCGGCAAGCCGAGTGCAGCGCCCGCAGCGGCGCCAGGTCACCGTCGACGGAGAAGACCGACTCGGTCACCACCACGGCTGGACCGCCGCCGGCAGCGGCCAGTGCGGCGCCGACCGCGCCCACGTCGGCGTGTGGCACCACAACCGTCCGGGTACCGGCGCGTCCAGCGCAAGCCAGCCGGCAACCGTCCACAAGGGACGCGTGGTTGTGGGCGTCGGACACGATCAGCCCGCCAGGCCGGGCCAACCCCCGTACCGCCGCGATGTTGGCGAGGTAGCCGGAGGAGAACACCAACGCCGACTCGCAACCCAGCCAGCCGGCCAGCTCCCGTTCCAGCGCCTCGTGCAGTGATGTGGAGCCGCGCACCAGGCGGGATCCGGTCGCGCCGAGGCCGAACGCCTCGACCGCCTTGACCACGGCCCCGATCACGTCCGGGTGGCGGGACAGCCCGAGGTAGTCGTTGCCGGCCAGGTCGACGACCGCGTCGTCGGCCCCGCGTGGGCGCAGCTCGCGCCGCAGCCCGGCGGCGGCCCGCGAGGCGGCCGACTCCGCGAGACCGGCGAGCCAGCCGGCGCTCACCCGAACACCTCGTCCAGCGCGAGCGCCAGCGCGCCCACCAGCAGGTCGGTCTCCGAAGGGCCCAGCGCCAGCGGTGGCATCAGCACGACGGTGTCGCCGAGCGGCCGCAGCCATACGCCGTGGCGGCGCGCGGCCCGGCACACCACGGCGCCGGTACGCTCGCCCGTGCTGCGCACCTCGACACCCGTCATTGTGCCCAGCCGCCGGATCTCGACCACGCCGTCGTGCGACGCGAGCGGTGCGAGCAGCGAGCCCAGCCGCTCCCCCAGCGCCGCCGCCTGGGCCACCAGACCGCGTGACTCGATCAGCTCCAGGTTGGCGTTGGCCGCGGCGCAGCACAGCGGGTTCGCCGTATACGTGTGCCCGTGGAAGAAGGTGCGGCCGCTCGCGGCCGAGCCCAGGAACGACTCGTACACCGCGTTGGTGGCGAGCACCGCGGACAGCGGCAGGTACCCACCGGTCAAACCCTTGCCGCAGGTCAACAGGTCCGGCACGACGCCGGCATGCGACACCGCCCACATCCGGCCGGTACGCCCCAGCCCGGTCGCCACCTCGTCACAGATCAGCAGCGCGCCGTGCTCGGTCGCCAGGCGCCGGGCAGCGCGCAGGTACGACGCGTCATAGGTCAGCATGCCGGCCGCCGCCTGCACCATCGGCTCGACCACGATCGCGCAGACCTCGTCGCCGTGGCGGGCCATGACATCGGCCAGCTCGGCGATCGCCTGCTCGGCGCGTGAAGCGGCGCTCTGGCCCGGCTTGCGCAGCCCCGGCGAGCCAACCATCAACGTACGCAGCAGCAACGGCCGGTATGCCGCGTGGAACAACGAGATCCCGCCCACGCTCACCGCGCCGAGGGTGTCGCCGTGGTAGGCCTCCTGCAGGTGGACGAACAGTGGCCGGCCCCGCCCGCCGGCCTGCACCGAATGCTGGTACGCCATCTTCAGCGCGACCTCGACGGCGGACGAGCCGTCCCCGGCGTAGAACACCTTCCCTAGCACCGGACCGCCGGGCGCCGCGGGCGCCACCGACAGCAGCCGCTCGGCCAGCTCGATCCCCGGCACGTGGGTGGCGCCGAGGAACGTGGCGTGGTCCAGCCGACCCAGCTGGGACCGGATCGCCGCGTCGATCTCGGGGGTACGGTGCCCGAAGGTGGTGACCCACAGCGATGAGATCCCGTCGAGGTACCGGTTGCCGTCCACGTCGAACAGCCATGGCCCCTCGGCCCGGTCCACGACCGTCGGCTCGTCGGAGAGCCAGAGGCTGTGTTGGGTGAACGGATGCCATACGGCAGCCGCGTCGCGCGCGAGCCAATCCATGCCGGCTAGGGTACGACCATGCCAGACAGCCCAACGGTACCGGTGCTGAAAGCCGCGCGGGCCCAGGTGCTCGGGGACGGCGTGGGTCTCGACGAGGCCGGCGTCCTCGCCGTCCTGCGCCTGCCAGACGAGCATCTCGCCGCGGCGCTCCAGCTCGCCCATGAGGTACGCACGAGATGGTGCGGCCCCGAGGTCGAGGTGGAAGGCATCGTCTCGGTCAAGACCGGCGGCTGCCCCGAAGACTGCCACTTCTGCTCGCAGTCCGGGCTGTTCACCTCGCCGGTACGTGCGGTCTGGCTGGACATCCCGGCGCTGGTCGAGGCGGCCCGCCAGACGGCCGCGGCCGGGGCGACCGAGTTCTGCATCGTGGCCGCCGTCCGGGGCCCCGACGAGCGGCTGATGGCCCAGATCCGCGACGGAGTCAAAGCGATCAGGAACGCCGTCGACATCAACATCGCCGCCTCGCTGGGGATGCTCACCCAGGCTCAGGTCGACGAGCTCGTGGCGCTGGGCGTGCACCGGTACAACCACAACCTGGAAACCGCCCGGTCGTACTTCCCGCAGGTCGTCACCACGCACACCTGGGAGGAGCGTTGGGACACCCTGCGGATGGTGCGCGAGTCCGGCATGGAGGTCTGCTGCGGCGGCATCCTCGGTCTCGGCGAGAGCCTCGAACAGCGCGCCGAGTTTGCCGCCCAGCTCCAGGAGCTCGACCCGCACGAGGTACCGCTGAACTTTCTCAACCCGCGGCCCGGCACCCCGCTCGGGGACCGGCCCCTGCTCGACGCGCGGGAAGCGCTGCGGGCGATCGCCGCGTTCCGGCTCGCCTTGCCGCGCACGATCCTGCGCTACGCCGGCGGCCGGGAGATCACCCTCGGCGATCTCGGTACGCGCGACGGGCTGCTCGGCGGGATCAACGCCGTGATCGTCGGCAACTACCTCACCACGCTGGGCCAGCCGCCCGCCGAGGACCTGGCGCTGCTCGCCGAGCTCCGCATGCCCGTGAAGGCCCTGTCTGGAACCGTCTGATGTTCTGCGACCGCTGCGGCGGCAGCCTGGCCGAGGGCAAGCACGAGCCCTGCGTCGCGGCTCGTGCGCTCGAGCCGCCCCGGTTCTGCCAGGCGTGCGGCCGGCGAATGAAGGTCCAGGTTCTGCCGGCGGGCTGGCGGGCCGCGTGCGTGGAGCACGGCGAGCTGTCGTCGGGCAAACCGTAAGGGTCAACGGGCCGGAGGCCGCCAGTCCGTGGCCCCGGCCGAAGCCCGGTCCAGCAGGCGCGGGGCGAGCCTACCCAGCGCCATGTCACGGGCTCGCGTGAGCAGCCTCCCCCGCTCCTGGAGCACCGCGCCGATGCGGCGCGACTGCTGGGCCACCCGCAGCACACGCGGCCGCCGGTTCTGGCTGTACGCCTGCAGCCGCTCGCCGAGGTTGCGGCCGGGGATCGCGTCGAGCAGTAGGGCCTGCAGCGTCGCCGCATCCTCCAGGGCCAGGCACGCCCCCTGGCTCAGGTGGTGGGTCATCGCGTGGGCGGCGTCGCCGACCAGCGCGTACCCGCCGATGCCGACCGGGAAGACGAAGGACTCCGGCATCGGGCGCAGCTCGGCGACCGGATCCTGCACCAGGTCGTCGGGTTCGGTGGCGGCGAGCAGCTCCGTGATCGGTGCCGGCCAGCCGGCGAACCACCGGCGCACGAGCACCAGCTGAGCCTCCGGCCGTTCCGGCCGGTGCGCTCCGGGGACCGTGGCCACCCAGTAGATCCCGCCCCGGCTGGATGCGCCGGACGAGCCACGCTCGCCGAGGGAGGCGTGCTGAAAGCGCTGCCCGGCGCCGATCACCTCGCCCGCCGCGGCGGTGCCGGCCGGCAGGTGGGACGCCCGGTACCACGGGATCACCGCCCGCCAGGCGGCGAAACCGCCGCTCCTCACGGTGGTGGCCGGTGCGAGCCGGCCCCGCACGACGCTGTGCAGGCCGTCGGCGGCGATCACCACGTCGGCCTCCCAGGTCGCCCGCCCGTCGGTGACCGAAGGGCGGTCGCCCGCCGGCCGGGCAGTGCGGACCTCGATGCCGGTCCGGATGTCGATCTTGTCACCGAGACCCGCCACGAACGCGTCGTGCAGGTCCTCCTGGTGCACCACCACCGGCGCGTCCCGGCCGCCTGCCTCCCGGTCCGGCTGAACGAGCCAATGCCCGTCCGGGCGGCGCAACCCGGTCGCCGGTACCGGTGTGGCGATCGCATCCAGCCCCGCGCCGAGCCCAAGCGCGCGCAGCGCCCGTATCCCGTTGGGCCACAGCAGCAGCGCGGCGCGCCCCGGACGCAGCCGGTCCGCCCGTTCGAGGAGCGTGACGGACCAGCCGGTACGGGCGAGCGCGCCGGCGGTGGCGAGGCCGCCGACCCCGGCGCCAACCACCACCGCCGAGCGGATCACGACGTCGATTTGCGAGCTCGCCTTCTACGAGTTCGGCCTACGGTCTCGGCGCGGCGTCAGACTTCTCCTCGTCCACATCGTCCTCGACAACCGCTCGTTCGGCGCTTCCGGTGCCGTCGTCGGCGGGCTCGGGGGCCTCGACGGCCTCGGCCGGCTGGGCAGCCTCGTCGGTTCCGCCGATCGCCGGCGCCTCACCATCGGCCGGCAGCACCCGGACGGTGCCGTCCTCGTCGAAGGTCAGCCGCTGCTGCGGCCCGCGTACCCGTACGAAGTACAGCAGCGCGCCGAGGAAGGCCAGGATCGAGACCCAGCCGTTCACGCGCAGGCCCAGGAACGAGTGCGCCGGGTCGGAGCGCATCAGCTCGATCCAGAACCGGCCGACGGTGTAGGCCATCACGTACAGCGCGAACGCGCGGCCCCGGCCGAGCTTGTACCGGCGGTCGACCAGCCACACGAGCAATGCGACGCCCACGCACCACAGCGACTCGTAGAGGAACGTCGGGTGGAACACGCCCTTCTCGATCGGGCTTCCGGACGCGTCCGTCTGCGCCGAACCGGTCTCGGCGTTCCACTCGTACACCTTCAAGCCCCACGGCAACGAGGTCGGACCGCCGAAGAGCTCGTTGTTGAACCAGTTGCCCCAGCGGCCGATCGCCTGCGCGAGGGGAAGCCCCACGGCAGCCGCGTCGGCGACGAAGCTGAACGGGATGCCCATCCGGCGGCAGGCGAACCAGGCACCGAGGGCACCTCCGGCGACGGCGCCCCAGATGCCCAGGCCGCCCCTCCAGATGTACAGCGCGGCGAGGGGGTTGCCGCCGCTGCCGAAGTAGTCGTCAGGCGAGGTGATGACATGGTAGATGCGAGCGCCGATGATGCCGGCGGGCACCGCCCACACGGCGACATCGAGCACGGCGTAGGGCGGAGCGCCACGCCTACGCATCCGGACCTCGGTGACCACGCACGCGGCGAGGATGCCGAGGACGATGCACAAGGCGTACGCGCGGATCGGCAAGGGTCCCAGGTGCCACACGCCGTGCGTGGGGCTTGGGATCTCGGCGAGAGGGGTTAGCGCGGCTAGGTTCACGGGTGCACACGCTACCGCTGTACGCAACCCCGGCGTCACCCTGGTCACGCAGCCCGCCCGGTTCTAGGCTTTCGTCCATGAACCCGTTGACCTTTGCGGTCGGGGCCGTCATCACCGACGACGCCGGCCGCGTGCTGCTGTGCCAGCAAAACGGAGGCCACCGTCTCTGGGGTCTCCCCGGCGGAAGGATCCGCCACGCGGAAAGCCCGGTCCACGCCGCCATCAGGGATGTGCGCGAAGAGACGGGCATGGAGACCGCGATTCTTGATCTGATCGGCATCTACCAGCTCACCGGCGACGGGTGCGGCAAGAACCTGCCCGATGTCGTCGTGCACGTGTTCCGCGGGCACCTGGAAGGCGGCGAGGCGGCGCTCAACGCGCCCGGCCGGATCCGCCGCCTGGCCTGGTACGAGCCGGAGTCGTTGCCCGACCCGCTGACCGCCACCACGCGTATCGCGATCGAAGACGCGATGGCCGGGCGTGCTGGCGTGCTGCGCGAGGTCCTGCGCGACCACGAGCCGGAAGTGCCCGACGCGGTGGATCAATCGCCGTCGACCGTGCCGGCCGGCCTGATCGCCTAGGCCACGCGGCGAACTCCCGCGGCGAGGTCCGCGGTGAGCGCCTTCAGCGCGGCGAGGCCACTGTCCACATCGGACGCATCGAGCAGGCAGCGCACGAGCGCGCTGCCCACGATCACCCCGTCGGCGTAGCCGGCGACGATCGCGGCCTGGGCTCCGTCGCGTACCCCCAAACCGACCGCGACCGGCGCGTCGGTGACCTGCCGGACGCGCGCGACCAGCGCGGGCGCCGCGCCCGAAGTCCGGTCCCGCGCACCCGTGACGCCCATGACGCTAGTCGCGTAGACGAACCCGCGGCACGCGGCGGCGGTCAACGCGATCCGCCGGTCGGTGGACGAGGGCGCGACGAGGAAGATCCGGTCGAGGTCGTGGGTGTCGGAGGCGGCGAGCCATTCGTCGGCCTCGTCGGGGACGAGGTCGGGCGTGATGAGCCCGGCACCGCCCGCCGCGGCGAGGTCCCGCGCGAACGCGTCGATGCCGTAGCGCTCGACCGGGTTCCAGTACGTCATCACCAGCACCGGGGCGCCGGCGGATGCCACCGCCTCCACCGTGCGCAGCACATCGACGGTACGGGTGCCCGCCGCGAGCGCGATCTCGCTGGCCCGCTGGATCACTGGCCCGTCTATGACCGGGTCGGAGTACGGCAGGCCGACCTCCACCACGTCGACGCCCGCCTCGACCATCGCGCGGATGGCGGCGATGCCACCCTCGACGGTGGGCAGGCCCGCCGGAAGGTACCCGACCAGCACGCCGCGCCCTTCCGACCGGTCCGGCCCGCGAGCTTGGCCCTGCGGCCCGGACACAGTCGCCGCGCGCGCCTTCTCGAAGACCTTGTTCACAGGAGTCCGAACCACTTTCCGGCTGTCTCCATGTCCTTGTCGCCGCGCCCGGACAGGCAGATGACGACCGTCGGCTCGCGGTCGAGCTCGGAGCGCAGGGACGGCAGGACGCGCAGCGTGCCGGCGACCGCGTGGGCGCTCTCGATCGCCGGGATGATGGCCTCGGTCCGGCACAACAGCGCGAACGCGTCCATCGCCTCGGCGTCGGTCACCGGCTCGTATCGGGCCCGCCCGATGTCGTGCAGCCAGGCGTGCTCCGGCCCGACCGCGGGGTAGTCCAGGCCGGCCGAGATCGAGTGCGACTCCACCGTCTGCCCGTCCTCGTCCTGCAACAGGTAGGTACGGGCGCCGTGCAGCACCCCGGCCGCCCCGCCGGTGATGCTGGCGGCGTGGCGGCCGGTCGCCACCCCATCGCCGCCGGCCTCGAACCCGTACAGGCGCACCGACTCGTCGGCGAGGAACGCATGGAAGAGGCCGATCGCGTTGGAGCCGCCGCCCACGCACGCGGTCACCGCATCGGGCAACCGACCGGTCAGCTCGAGGCACTGCTTGCGCGCCTCGACGCCGATCCCGCGGGCGAAGTCGCGCACCATGGCCGGGAACGGGTGCGGCCCGGCGGCGGTGCCGAGCATGTAGTGGGTGTGGTCGACGTTGGTCACCCAGTCGCGCAGCGCTTCGTTGATCGAGTCCTTGAGCGTACGCGAGCCTGTCATCACCGGGATGACCGTGGCGCCGAGCATCCGCATCCGGGCCACGTTGAGCGCCTGCCGCCGGGTGTCCTCCTCCCCCATGTACACCACGCACTCCAGGTCCAGCAGCGCGCAGGCGGTGGCCGCGGCCACCCCGTGCTGGCCGGCTCCGGTCTCGGCGATCACGCGGCGCTTGCCCATGACCTTGGTCAGCAACGCCTGGCCGAGCACGTTGCGGATCTTGTGCGCGCCGGTGTGGTTGAGGTCCTCGCGCTTGAGCAGAATCCGGGCGCCGGCATGGGCCGAGAGCCGCTCCGCGTGGTAGAGCATCGACGGGCAGCCGGCGTAGTCGCGCATCAGGCGGGCGAGCTCGGCCTGGAAGCCCTCGTCGGCCTGCGCGTGGCGGTAGGCCGCGTCGAGCTGGTCGAGGGCGGCGATCAGGGCCTCCGGGACGAACCGGCCGCCGTACCGTCCAAAGTGGCCGGTCACGTCCGGCACCAGCCCCGCCGCGCTCATACTCATGCCATCGCCTCGCTTCGCGAGGCGATGCATTCGCAGGGCACTGAGCCCATGCGCTCGCTCCGCTCGCTCATCGGACCGGCCTCGGGGTCGCCGGGTGGCTGCCGGCGGTGACCAGCTCGGCCACCGCGTCGCGCGGGCTCTTCTGGGTGACCAGGCCCTCACCCACGAGGACGGCGTCGGCGCCCGCGGAGGCGTACCGGATCAGGTCGTGCGGCCCCCGGACCCCGGACTCCGCGACCTTGACGACACTGCCGGGCAGGCCGGGCGCGATCCGCTCGAAGGCGGCACGGTCAACATCGAAGGTACGCAGATCGCGCGCGTTGACACCGATGACCCGGGCGCCGGCGGCCAGCGCCCGATCGGCCTCCTCCTCGTCGTGCACCTCGACCAGTGCGGTCATACCGAGGCTCTCGATGCGCTCCAGCAGCCCGGTCAGCGTGTTCTGGTCCAGAGCGGCCACGATCAGCAGGACCAGGTCGGCGCCGTACGCCCGCGCCTCGTGCACCTGGTAGCTGGAGACGATGAAGTCCTTGCGCAGCAGCGGTACCTCCACGGCCAGCCGCACCGCGGCGAAGTCGTCGAGGCTGCCGCCGAACCACCGCGGTTCGGTCAGCACGCTGACGCAGCGGGCGCCGCCGAGGGCGTACTGCCGGGCCAGGTCCGCCGGGTCCGGGATCTCGGCGAGCTTGCCCCGGGATGGCGAGGCCCGTTTGACCTCGGCGATGACGCCAACGCCCGCGGCGCGAAGAGCGGCATATGCATCCTTCGGTGGGTGCGCGGTGGCGGCTCGGCGCTTGATCTGTTCCAGCGGCACCTCCTCCTGCCGCTTTGCCACGTCTTCCCGGACACTGGCAAGGATCTCGTCGAGCACGTGGCCGGGTTCCCCATGCTTGGCTGGCTCCGGCTGCGCGCCCGCGTCGGACGCGGGACTGCCCTCTCCGGCTGTCATGAGCCCGATGCTAGGGGCCCGCCGATGCCGGGCGAGTCTGGGGGTATGGCACGCGCCACCCCGTGGACTGGTGCATAATGGTCAACCCGCTTGGCATGTCACGTCGATATGGTCAGCGGGTCGGGTCCTCACCGCGGTCGATGGCGTCCCAGAACTGCCGCCCGCTCCGGTTGCCCTGCCGCCCCGGCGGTGGCGGTGGGGGCTTGCGGTCGTACCGGCTACCCATGCCGGGCCAGGCGCGTCCCCGTACCGCCGTGAAGACGCCGGCGCCGGCCACGGCGAGACCGCCGAGCGCACAGACCAGCGGCCAACCAGCCGGTGTGCCGTCGATGATCGCGTAGCTCGCGCCCGCGAAGATACCGGCGCCGCAGAGCACGAGGACGGCCGCCACGACGAGCCGGCCCGCGCGCCGGGTGGCCGGCAGCGCGGCGGCTCCGGCGAGCGCCACGAACCCCAGCGCCGGCAACCACCCGAAGAGCGCGGCTCCCGAGCGCGGCTGGCGGACCGGACCCAGTGGCGCGGGGCGCTCGACGAGCAGCACGGACCAGGTGCGGCTCGCCGCGAAGAGCGCGAGCCCGGCACCGACCACGCAGCCGGCCATGGCCACGACGAGCTGGCGTCGCCCGGTCATCTCGCGTTTCATCTCGCCGGTCATCTCGCCGGGCGCAGCGTCTCCGCCGCGGCGATCGCGGCCAGCACGGCGGCCGCCTTGTTGCGGCACTCCGTGTCCTCGGCGAGCGGGTCGGAGTCGGCGACGATCCCCGCCCCCGCTTGGACGTAGGCGACCCCGTCCCGCATCAGCGCGGTACGGATCGCGATCGCCGTGTCCATGTCGCCGCCGAAGCCGAAGTAACCGACGACGCCGCCGTAGAGCCCGCGTCGGGTCGGCTCCAGCTCCTCGATGATCTCCATGGCGCGTACCTTCGGCGCGCCGGACAGCGTGCCGGCCGGGAACGTCGCGGCGAGCACGTCGAAGGCCGACCGGTCCTCGATCAGCTCGCCCGCCACGGTGGAGACGATGTGCATGACGTGGCTGTAGCGCTCCACCGTGGCGAACTCGGGCACCTCGACGGTGCCGGGCCGGCAGACCCGGCCGAGGTCGTTTCGGGCCAGGTCGACGAGCATGACGTGCTCGGCCCGCTCCTTCGGGTCGTTCACAAGCTCGGCGGCCAGGGCGGCGTCTTCCTCGGGCGTCTCGCCCCGCCACCGGGTACCGGCGATCGGGTGCAGCAGCGCCCGCCGCGTCCCGTCGGCGCCGACCGTGACCTTCACGTGGACCTCCGGCGAGGAGCCCACGATGTCGAACCCGTCGAAGCGCAGGAGATACATGTACGGGCTGGGGTTCGTGGTGCGCAGAACCCGGTAGACATCGAGCGGGTCAGCCTCGGTCGCCCGCTCGAACCGTTGCGCGACCACGATCTGGAAGCACTCGCCGGCCCGGATAGCCTCCTTGGCCTGCTCCACCGCTTTCGGGTACTCCCCCTCGGGGGTGCGGCAGACGACCGGCCCGAGCGCCGCACGCTCCACTGTGGACACCAGCGGAGGGGTCGGCCGGGACAGCGCCGTGGTCATCGCGTCAAGCCGCCCAATCGCCTGGTGGTACGCCGCCGTCACGGTGGCCTTGTCCGCCTTCGGCGGCAGCACAGCGTTGGCGATCAATACCGCCGAGCCCTCGAAGTGGTCCAGTGCGACGAGATCGGTGGCGAGCATCATGCCGAGCTCGGGCTGGCGCAGGTCGTCCTCGGCGAGCTCGGGCAGGCGCTCGAACCGGCGTACCGCGTCGTAGGACAGGAAGCCGACCAGGCCGCCGGACAGGGGCGGCAGGTCGACGCCTTCGGGCGCGGGCGCGGTCAGCGCGGCCACGGTGGCGCGCAGGACCTCGGTCGGTTCGCCGTCGACGGGTACGCCTTTGGGGGGCGTGCCCTCCCACGCCGCCCGGCCGTCCCGACCGATCAGGGTGGCGCTGCTGCGTACCCCGATGAAGGAGTACCGCGACCAGACCGCACCGCCGGAGCCCGCGCCCTGCTCGGCCGACTCCAGCAGGAAGGTGCCTGGCCCGCCGGCCAGCTTGCGGTAGACCCCCACCGGGGTCTCGCCATCGGCCAGGAGGCGGCGGGTGACCGGGACGACCCGGCGGTGGCGGGCCAGCGCCCGGAAGGTCGCCTCGTCGGGAATGGCGGCGCCGGTGGTCATCGGTGGTTCTCCTCTAGTTGCGGGCTCGGCGGTTGCGAGCTCGCCGGTTCCAGCCGGTCGGTGAAGCAGCTGTGGGACCCGGTGTGGCAGGCGGGCCCGAGCTGCTCGACGCTGATCAACAGGGTATCCCCGTCGCAGTCCAGCGCCACGCCGCGCACGTACTGGTGATGGCCCGAGGTGGCGCCCTTGACCCAGTACTCCCGGCGGCTGCGTGACCAGTAAGTGGCCCGGCCCGTCGTCAGGGTCTGGTGCAGCGCATGGTCGTCCATCCAGGCCAGCATCAGCACCTCGCCGGTGCCGTGCTCTTGCACCACGGCGGGCAGCAGGCCCGCCGCGTCGCGGCGCAGGCGGGCGGCGATCGCGGGGTCGAGCGAGGACGGTACGCCGGTCACAGTCCGCGATTCTTCCGCACGTACCCGTCCGGCCGCCCGACTGTCTCAAACACGGGATTTTCAAGGGATGTGCTGATGGTGATCCGGAGGTACCTTTGCCTTGCGCCGCACGGACATCCCGGCAGCAACGTCCGGGCGGACGCTCACCCTCTCCTCACCACCCTGTCGTCCCGCCGTACCGTCGTCGCCGCCCGGCCAACACCCGGAGCCGGCACGGTGCTGCGTTGTCGGCTCCTCCACCGGCTCCGGCCGGGGTGGCGGATCGGGCGGGCGCCGGCCCGGGGTCTGCACCCCCGGCCGTGGGCGCAGAAGGGCCTGTGCGCCACAGCGAACGGACGGAGGAAACATGCAGGACCCCAACACCCTGGAGCCCGGGGGCCAGGTAGGCGGAGCACCGCCGACGACGGCTGCGGAGACGGCGACCCTGCCGGCGCAGGCATCGCCGACGATCGTCGAAGCCGAGGCACCCGTGCTCAGTGGCGACGCCGTCGCGGTCGCCGTCGAGGAGCCGGTGGCGGACGCCGTCGAGGAGCCGGTGGCGGACGAGCCGGCCGTCGACGAGCCGGCAGCCGACGCCGCAACGCAAGTGCAGACAACCGAGGAGGACGCGACACCGGAATCGACAACTAACGAACCTGCTGCCGAGACGGCGGTGGATGAACCTACAAGTGACCAGCCGGCCGAGGTGGCCGAGGCCGAGGATGAGGTGGCCGAGGATGAGGCGGCCGAGGCCGAGGTGGCCGAGCCTGAGGCGGCCGAGGCCGATCCGGAACCGGAAGCAGCCGAAGCGGAACCCGAGCCGGTAGCGGCCGAGGCCGAAGCGGAGCCTGCGGCGGCCGAGGCCGAGGCCGATCCGGAACCGGAAGCAGCCGAAGCGGAACCCGAGCCGGTAGCGGCCGAGGCCGAGGCCGCTCCTGAGGTGGCCGAAGTGACCGCGGCCGAAGCGGACACCGCGGATGAGGTCGCGCCTGAAGCCGCTGCGGTCGAAGAGGCGGATACCGCAGACGCGGGCGTCGAGGAAGCGGGCGCCGCCGAGGCAGCCGCCGAGGAGCCGACCGCCGAGGAGCCGCCTGCGGCGACCGCCGTGGACGAGGCGTTAGGCGGAGCCGACGAGCCGGCGGCCGTCACCGAGGAACCGGCCACGGTCGCCGAATCGACAGCTGTCGAGGAACCCGCTGCCGAAGTGGTCGAAGGCGTCGCCGAAGTGCCCGAGCCCGTGGAGGCGACTGAAGGCGCTGAAGGCGTCGCCGAGGTGACCGACGCGGCCAGCGGGGACGTCCCGGCGGCCGAAGAGCCAGCCGCCACCGACACGGTGCTCGGCCAGTTCGCCGAGCTGCCCGAGGTCGAAACCGGCCAGCCGGACAACGGCGTCGGCGCGGCGACCAGCGACGACATCAGCGAGGCCTTCGCGGAGGTCACCGACACCGGTGCCGCAGAGGCGGCGGCTGAAGAACCGGCCGCCGTCGAAGAACCGGCCGCCGTCGAAGAACCAGCCGCCGTCGAAGAACCAGCCGCCGTCGAAGAACCAGCCGCCGTCGAAGAACCAGCCGCCATCGAGGAACCAGCGGCCGCCATCGAAGAACCGGCCGCCATCGAAGAACCGGCCGCCATCGAAGAACCAGCCGCCATCGAAGAACCAGCCGCCATCGAAGAACCAGCGGCCGCCATCGAAGAACCAGCCGCCGTCGAAGAACCAGCCGCCGTCGAAGAACCAGCCGCGGTCGAAGAACCAGCGGCCGCCATCGAAGAACCGGCCGCCATCGAAGAACCAGCCGCCATCGAAGAACCAGCCGCCGCCGAGGAAACGGCTGTGGTGGAGCCGGTAGCCGTGGAGACGGCGACCGAAGAGCCGGCCGCCGTCGAAGCCGAGGCCGAGGAAGAACCCGTGAGCGAGGAACCGGCGGTCGTGGGTTCGGCCGTCGCGATCTCCGAACCGGCGGCCACCGTGGTGCAGCCCCAGGGGGTGTGGACAGAGGAGCAGGTCGAGGCGTTCCGAGCCCGGCTTCGCGAGGTGACCGCCAAGTTCGTGGACGAGGCGGCTGCGGCCGTCATCGACACGGTCAACACCATTGCCGCGGCCATCCGGTCGCGTACCTCGTCGGAGCGGCGCAGCGACGACGAGAGCTAGGCCGAGGCGTTCGAGGGGGGTGGGCGCAGCCCGCCCCCCTCGCGCTGACCAGCGGAACGTGTGATCCGCGGGGCGTCTGGGTACGGATCGACCATGACCGAGCCGGCCGCACCCCCCGATGTGATCGACAACGGTACAAGCGACGTCATGGCCGAGGAGGAAATCGTGCACGTTCCTCACGGCGCCGAGGAACTGGCGGAGAGCCTTGAGGAGCCGCCGTCGACGTTCCTGCCCGAGGTCCCGCATTGGGACGACTCCGACCCCCACGGATCCGAACCCCACGGATCCGAACCCCACGGATCCGAACCCCACGGCTCCGAACCGCCCGCACCTTAAGGATCCCCGAGCCGCACCTTAACCGTTGCGCGTCTGCTCCAGCCAAGACGCGTAGAGGCGACCGTAGATCGAGTCGGCGTCGCGGACCAGCTCCTGATGCGGGCCGCGCTGCACGACCCGGCCTCGATCGACCACGATGACCTCGTCGGCTGCCTGCGCGGTTGACAGCCGGTGCGCGATGGCGATCGTGGTACGCCCGCGGGTCACCGCGTCGAGCGTCCGTTGCAGCCGGACCTCGGTCGCCGGGTCGACCGCGCTGGTCGCCTCGTCGAGCACGAGCAGGTCCGGGTCTGCCACGTACGCCCGGGCCAGCGCCACCAGCTGCCGCTCGCCAACCGACAGCGCCTCGCCGCGCTCGCCGACCGGAGTGGCGAGCCCGTGCGCCAGACCCTCCACCCAGTCGGCGAGCCCGAGTTCGGCCATCTCGAGGTACAGCTCGTCGTCGCTGAGCTCCGGCCGGCCGAAACGCACGTTGTCCGCGATGCTGCCGTCGAAGAGGAATCCGTCCTGCGGCACCATGATCACGCGCCGGCGCAGCGAGGCGAAACGCACCTCGGTCAGCGGTACCCCGCCGAGCAGCACCTCGCCCCGGGTCGGGTCCATCAGCCGGGTCAGCAGCTTGGCGAAGGTCGTCTTGCCGCTGCCGGTCTCCCCCACAACCGCGACCCGAGTCTGCGCCGCGATCGACAGGTCCACATCGGACAGTACTTCGGGTCCGCCGGGGTAGGCGAAGGATACGTGGGAGAACCGCACGTCGATCGGGCCGGACGGCAGGTCCACGCCGGCCGCCCCCGGATCGGCGACGTCCGGTGCGACGTCGGCGATGTCGAGCACCCGCCGCCAGCCGGCGATCGCATTCTGCGCCTCGTTGAGCACCTCGGTGGCGATCTGCACCGGCGCGACGAAGAGCGTCACCAGGAACAGGAACGCCGTGAGCTGGCCGACCGTCAGGTCGCCGTCGGCACCGAGCAGCACGCCGGCGACCACCACCGACGCCATCGCCAGGCCCGCGGCGATCTCCCCTGCGGTGAAGCTGATGACGCTCGTGCGTAACGCCCGGAACTGCGCCGCCCGGTTGCGCTCGATCGCCTCGTCTAGGCGGGACTCGGTGCGGCCGGCCACGCCGTACGCCCGGATCACCGCAGCACCGACGACGCTCTCCGCGATCGCGGCGAGCATCGACCCCACATGACCGCGGACGATCAGGTACGCGGCGGTGAGGCGGCGCTGCAGGAACTTGATCACCAGGGCCAGCGGGGCGAACGCGGCGTACACCACGAGGGTCAGCTGCCACGAGTACGTCGCCATGACCACCGTGGTGATCGTGAGCTGGCCGATGCTCACCAGCAGGATCACGCCGCCCCACTGCAGGAACTGGCTGATCTGGTCGATGTCGCCGGTCACCCGGGAGACCAGCGAACCCCGCCGCTCCGACTGCTGGTGGAGCATCGACAGATCGTGGATGTGCCGGAAGGTCCGGGTCCGCAGCCCGGCCAGCGCCGTCTCGCTCACCGTGAAGAGGCGGACGTTCATCACGTACGCCGAGAGCATCGTCCCGCCCAGGATCGCGATCGTAACCGCGACGATCCTGATGATCCGGCCGATATCGGGACCGCCCGGCGCGCGCAGCCCATGGTCGATGCCCTGCTGGATGGCGACCGGCACGGCCACCCGGCCGGCGGTGGCGAGCACCGCGAGGCCGAGCGTGCCGGCCAGCCCGGTCCGCAGCTCCGGTGACATTGACAGCCCTCGACGCAGCGTGCGCCACGCCGACTCCACGGTCGCCTCGGTCATGACGTCATCGCCTCGTCGTATGCCCGCTCCCGCTCCCGTTCCGCCTCGGCCCGCTCGTACGCGGTGACCAGGGTGGCGTACCCCTCGACCGTCCCGAGCAGCTCGGCATGCGTACCGCGGGCGACGACCCGGCCGTGTTCGAGGTACACGACCTCGTCGGCGAGCGCGATCGTGGCCCGCCGGTACGCCACGACCAGGATGGACGCCGGCGTGTCCGAGCCCCGCAGCGCGGCGAGGATCGCTGCCTCGACACGCGGGTCCACCGCGCTGGTCGCGTCGTCGAGGACGAGCAGCCGGGGCCGTGCGGCCAAGGCGCGGGCGAGCGTGACCCGCTGCCGCTGGCCGCCCGACAGCGAGGTACCCCGCTCGCCGACCATGGTGTCCAGCCCGTCGGGCAGGCCGGCCACGAACGCGTCCACCTGAGCTAATCGAAGGGCCCGCCAGGCGGCGGCCTCGTCCACGCCGGGCCGGTCGAGCGTGACGTTGCCGCGCACGCTGTCGTCGAACACGAACGGCACCTGTGGCACCAGCGCCACGGTCGACGCGAGGGCCGCCTGGTCGAGCGTGCGGGCGTCGACGCCGTCGAGGCTGACCGTACCGGCCGTCGGGTCGACCAGCCGGCCCGCGAGCGAGGCGATCGTGGACTTGCCCGACCCGGTCGGGCCGACCAGCGCCACGGTACGCCCGGCCGGCACCTCGAAGGTGACGTCATGCAGGACCGCTGAGCCGTCGGGGTAGGCGTAGTCGACGTGGTCGAGGCGCAGGGTCGCCGGGGTGCCATGACCGTCCAGTGTGGACCTTCCGTACGTCATGTCGCCGGTCGCGCTCACCACCCGGTACACCCGTTCCCAGCCGACGACGCTGCGCGGAAGCTCGGCCAGCACCCAGCCGATGGCCCGTACCGGAAACGCCAGCACCGTGAACAGGAACGCCACGGTCACGACCTCGGCCACGGTGACCGCACCCTGGCGCAGCCGCCAGGCTCCCACCACCAGCACGGCGAGCGTGCCGAGGCTGGGCAAGGCATCGAGCATGGGATCGAACAGCCCCCGGACCCGGCCCACCCGGACCATCGCGTCACGCAGCTCGCGCGCCTTGGTCCCGAAGCGGTGCGCCTCCTCGGCCTCCCGGCCCATCGTCTTGACCACCAGAGCCCCGTCGAAGCTCTCGTGGGCGATCGCGCTGACCTCGGCGCGCAGCTGCTGGGCGTGGGCGACGCGCGGCGCCATGCGGCGGGAGTACACCACGTTGAGCGACAGCAGGCTGGGGAAGACGGCCAGGCCCACCAGCGCCAGGACCCAGTCCGTGGCGAAGAGCGCGGCGACCGCCGCGACGAGCATGACGACCGTACCGACGGCGAACGGCAGTGGCGCGATCGGGTACCAGGCGGCTTCCACGTCGGCGTTGGCGTTGGACAGCAGCGTGCCGGTGGCGTGCCGGTGGTGCCAGGCCAGCGGCAGTCGCAGGTACCGGCGGGTGACCCGGCGGCGGTAGGTCGCCTGCAGCCGGAACTGCATCGCGCCCGCGCCGAGCCGCCGGCCGAACAGCGCCAGCACCTTGCCCAGGCTCACGCCGAGGATGGCGGCGGCTCCCGCGACCAGGGCACCGATCGCCACCCGCCCACTGTCGAATGCGGGCACCACGACATGCCCGATGATCGCGCCCACCACGTACGCCGTACCGATCGTCAGCAGGCTGAACACCGTGCTGCCGGCGACCGCCACGGCGAAGAGCCGGGGTTCGCCACGGATGGCGTACCCGAGCACGCGAAGCCCCTTGCCAAGGACCTTGTTGTCAACCACCCGCGCCCTCCCCCGTAAGTCATCTTTGCCTGTTCCATCCTTACCGATCCGATCCAGGTTGGCATCGGCGAAACCAGCTACGTCCTATTACGCAGCGAACGCCATAGGATCTCCTCCATGACCCGGTACGCCCAGCTCGAGCGCGAAGGCCTCGCCGACCAGCTGCTCTCCGTGGACCCTGAGGCGCCCACCCTGTGCCAGGGGTGGACCGCCCAGGACCTGGCCGCGCACCTGGTCGTCCGGGAGCGGCGCGGCGACGCGGCTCCCGGCATCATGATCAAGGTGTTTGCCGGCTGGACCGAGCACGTACGCCGGCAGTACCGCGACGGCCACCCCTATCCCGAGCTCGTCGAGATGGTCCGGCGGGAGCCGTGGTGGAGCCCAATGCGGATCCCGGCGCTCGACGAGGTCACCAACCTGCTGGAGTTCTTCGTCCACCGGGAGGACGTACGCCGCGCGCAGCCGCAGTGGCAGCCACGGTCCCTGGACCAGGGGCTGGAGCGCGCGCTCTGGCAGCGGCTGCGGCCGCTGGCGCGGTTCCGCCTGCGTACCGTGCGCGCCGACGTGACGGTCAACGCGCCCGGGTTCGGTTCGACGCGTGCCGGGGCGGGTGGGCCCGAGGTCCGGATCAGCGGCGCCCCGGGGGAGCTGGCGCTGTACTTCTTCGGCCGCCCTGAGGTGGCCCGGCTCGACATGACCGGCCCGGAAGAGCTCGTCACCAACCTGCGCCACCACCGCTACGAGGTCTGACGCCCGGCGGCGCGGCGCCGCCCCGCAACAGGGAGCAGCCGCCCGCGGCAGTGAGCAGCGGCGAGCGCGACTGGCACCCGCGGCAGGCGTGCTATTACCCTGCAGTAACGCCTCCGTGACCCCGGTCACATGGATCCCGAAAGGCGCCATGCCCGATGACTGTCCCCGCCGCAACAAACCCTGACCCCGCCGCAACAAGCCCTGACCCCGCCGCACCGAAGCCTGTCGCGGCACCGAAGCCCGACTCCCCCGCAACGAAGCTCGCCTCAACAACCTCGAAGCTGCCATACCGATCCATTCCCGACATGTTCCTCCACCGGGTCAAGGCGACGCCGGACGCGCGCGCCTTCGGCCATCCCGGCCCCACCGACGCCGATTCCCCGGCCTGGCTGACCTGGTCCCAGGTCGCCGACCGAGCCAAGGCGATCGCCGCCGGGCTGCGCGGGCTCGGCGTACAGCCGGAGGACCGGGTCGCGATCCTTTCCAGCACCCGGATCGAGTGGGTCCTCGCCGACCTGGGGATCATGTGCGCCGGGGCGGCTACCACGACCGTCTACCCCACCACCGAACCGGACGACGCGGTCTACATCATCCGCGACTCAGGTTCGAAGGTGCTCTTCGCCGAAGACGCCGCCCAGGCCGCCAAGGTCAGCGGCGCCGACCTGCCCAACCTGACCGCCATCGTGCTGATCGACGGCGATCCCGGCGCTGTCGCCGCGGGCGTACCCGTGACGACGCTGGCCAAGCTGGAGAAGCACGGCGTGCAGGTACTCGTCGACGAGCCCGACCTGGTCGAGGCGATCGTCGAGAAGATCCAGCCCGACCACCTGGCCACGCTCATCTACACCTCCGGCACCACCGGGCGCCCGAAGGGCGTCGAGCTGCTGCACGCCGGCTGGGTGTGGCAAGGCTGGTACCAGTGCGAAATTGGGATGCTGAAGCCCGACGACCTGCAGTTCCTGTGGCTGCCGCTGTCGCACTCGTTCGGCAAGACACTGCTCTGCGGGATCATGTACGAGGGCATACCGACCTTCGTCGACGGGCGGATAGAGAAGATCGTCGACAACCTGGCCAAGATCCGCCCGACCCTGATGTGCGGCGCGCCGCGGATCTTCGAGAAGGTGTACAACCGGGTGGTCACCGGGGCCCGCGAAGAGGGCGGCGCCAAGTGGAAGATCTTCAGCTGGGCGGTGCGCGTCGGCAAGCGCGCCTCGGCGCTCCGTCTCGCCGGCAAGCGGCCCGGCCCGCTGCTGGCACTGCAGTACCGGGTCGCCGACAAGCTTGTCTTCACCAAGCTGCGCCAGCGCCTCGGTGGCCACATCCGGGCGCTGGTCTCCGGTGCGGCACCGCTGTCCAAGGAGATCGCGGAGTTCTTCCACGCCGCCGGCCTGCCGATCTACGAGGGGTACGGGCTGACCGAGACCTCGGCCGGCTCCTTCGTCAACCGCGAGGACAACGTCAAGCTCGGCACGGTCGGCCTGCCCCTGGGTGACCTGGAGTGCAAGCTCGACACCGACGGCGAGATTCTGCTGCGCGGCACGCCCGTCATGCGGGGCTACCACAACCTGCCCGAGGAGACCGCGGCCGCCTTCACCGAGGACGGCTGGTTTCGCACCGGCGACATCGGCGAGATCGACCCCGGTGGCTTCCTGCGCATCACCGACCGGAAGAAGGACCTCATCAAGACCTCCGGCGGCAAGTACGTCGCGCCGTCCTACATCGAGACGCAGTTCAAGTCGATCTGCCCCTACGTCTCGCAGGCGCTCGTCATCGGCCAGGCCCGCAACTACTGCACCATGCTGATCACCCTCGACCCCGACGCGATCGCGCTGTGGAGCGCCGGCGGGCCGCTGGAATGCAAGCCGTACGCGGAGATCGTGACCTCGCCCGAGGCGCAGGAGCTCGTCGACCCCTACGTCAAGGAGCTCAACGAGCGGCTCAACCGCTGGGAGACCATCAAGAAGTACGCCATCCTCCCCCGCGATCTGTCCATTGAGGACGGTGAGCTGACCCCGTCGCTGAAGATCAAGCGCAAGGGCGTCGAGGCGTCGTTCAAGCCGGAGATCGACAAGCTCTACCAAGGAACGCTCGCCGAGGTCTGACTGCGTCAGGCGACGACCGCTGGAGTGGCCCAGGACCGGGCGCTCGGGCGGTCCAGCGCGCGCCGGGCCTCGGCGAGCCGGCGGACCGCCTCGACGAGGTCGGCCTCGGGCAGGGTGAACGGCAGCCGCACGAAGCGTTCCATCGTGCCGTCCACGCCGAAGCGAGGGCCGGGCGTCAGCCGTACGCCTAGGTCTTCCACGGCCCGGGCCAGGGCGCTCGCGACCGGCGCGTCCAGCTCGACCCACAGGCACACCCCGCCCGTGGGCAGGGTGAACCGCCACGCGGGCAGCTCGGTGCGCAGCGCCGCGGCGAGCGTGTCACGCTGCGCGCGAAGCTGCGTCCGCCGGGCGAGGGCCACGCGGTCCGCCTCCGCGAGCAGCCGCACGGCGATCAGCTGCTCGAGTACGGGCGAAGCCATGTCGACCCCGACCCGCACCGCCGCGAGCCGGGCCACCACCGGGGCGGGCGCCCTGATCCAGCCGACCCGCAGGCCGCCCCAGTACGGCTTGCTCATGCTGCCGATCGACAGCACCCGGGCGTGCCGGTCGAACGCCGCCACCGGGCGCTCCACCGGCTGGCCGTCCAGCGGAAGGTCCACAAAGGACTCGTCGATCACGAGGTCGGTACCGCTCATGTGCGCCGCCGCGACCAGCCGCTCCCGCAGCGCGCCGGGCATCAGGTGACCGGTCGGGTTCTGGTACTCCGGGATGAGGTACGCCAGCCGTGGCCGCGCCGCCCGCAGGCCGGCCATCAGCAGCTCGGAGTCCCAGCCGGTCTCGGCGAGGTTGTGCGTCACCACCCGCGCACGCCGCGCGGCCAGCGCCACCAGGGCGTTGGGGTAGGACGGCGACTCCACCAGCACCGGCTGCCCGGGGCTGACCAGCAGCCGCAGCAACAAGTCCAGCGCGTGCTGCACGCCGTTGGTGATCATGATCTGGTCCGGGTGCGTGGCGACGCCCCGGGCGGTGAACTTCTCGGCCACCGCCGCCCGCAGCACCGGCAGCCCCATCGGCTCGTAGCCGGCACCGGCGGTGTACGCCCCGAGATCGTCAAGCGCGAGCCGCGCCGCACCGGTCAGCTCGACCGGGGCGGGCAGCGCGGCCACGCTGAGATCGATCAGGTCACCGCCGTCGTCGGGGGCCCACAGTCCCGAGGTCTCCACCCGGTGCCCGGGCGGCAGCGCGGTCCAGCTGCCGGCCCCGCGCCGGCTGGTCAGGTGCCCGGACTCGCGCAGGGTCCGGTACGCCGCGGTCACCGTGGTCCGGCTGATCCGCAGCGCCTCGGCGAGGTCCCGCTCGGCCGGCAGCCGTACGCCCAATGCCAGCCGCCCGTCGAGCAGCAGGCTTCGGATGGCGGCGGCCAGCATGAGGTACTCCGGGGTTCGCCGGTTGGCCTGCCCGGTGCCAAGCCACTGACCCAACAGGCGGGCCAGTTGTGCCCCTCGTACGCTCGCGCTCAATGCCACCTCCGGGATTGGCTCTGCCTGTCCCGCGATTTGGCCTTTAGCCTGGCATGCGTGATCGCGACTGGCAACCGGCCGGCCGCCGAGACTCGCGCCAGCCGGCAGTCAGGCGCGTAGCCCAGCGAGGATCGCCCGGATGCCGTCGAGGAACACCCGCTCGCCCTCCTCGGGGCCGCTGACGAACCACTCGGGCAACGGCCGGCGTACCGCATGGGTGAGCTCCAGGCTGACCAGGCCGTGCGCGATGCACCAGATCAGGTAGGCGGTGTGCAGCGGCTCCGGACCGGTGGCGAGCTTCCCGGCCGCGGTCGCCGCGCTCACCGCGGCGACGAGCACGCCGAACGTCGAGCTCAGGGCCTGCCACCGCGCGGTCGGGTCCGGGTCGAAGTCGGGCAACGGCCGTTCGAACAGGAACGCGTACAGCGCCGGGTTGGACAGGCCGAAGCGCCGGTACGCCTGGCCGAGGTCACAGATCCGGCCGATCGGGTCGGGGTTGTCCGGCAACGCCGAGAACGCCTCGCGCAACAGCTCGAAGCCGCGGTCGTAGATCGACTCCAGGATCCCGGTACGGCCGCCGAACCGGGTGTAGACGCCCATCGTGGAGGTGCCGGCCGCCTCCGCGATGCGCCGTACCGTCAGCTCGGCCGCACCGTCCTCGCGCAGGATCTGCAGGCCGGCCTCGACCAGCCGCTCCTTCAGATCCGCGCTTCTCACAGGCCGGCCTTGACCGCCTCGACCTCGACCTCGACCAGCTGGTCGGGGTGGATCAGCCGGGCCACCATCACCAGCGTCGCCGCCGGGCGGACCGCCGCGAACACCGCGCCGTGGGCCCGCCCGACCGCGTCGGCGTCGGCCCCGTCGACCACGTACATCCGGGTGCGCACCACGTCCGGCAGCTTCACGCCGACGCTGGCCAGCGCCTCCAGCGCGATGCCGAACGCCTCGATCGTCTGCCCGTAGGCGTCGCCCACGTGCGTCACCACGCCGTTGACCGTCGAGGTACACCCAGCCGTGAACGCCCGACCGTCGGCGACCACGACCCGGGAGTACCCGTAGATGTCCTCCCACCGGCCGCCCGAGCCCCGCCGCTCGATCGTCATGCTTCTTCCGCGAGCACCGCGAGCGCCTCGGGCACCGTGAACGCCCCGGAGTAGAGCGCCTTGCCCACGATCACGCCCTCGACGCCGGCCGGCTCCAGCGCGGCGAGCTGCCGCAGATCGTCCAGCTTGGACACTCCGCCGCTGGCCACCACCGGTCGGTCGGTGCGCTGGCACACCTCCAGCAGCAGGGTCAGGTTCGGCCCGGTCAGCGTGCCGTCGCGCTGCACGTCGGTGACCACATACCGGGCGCAGCCGGCCCGGTCCAGGCGCGCCAGCACCTCGAACAGGTCCCCACCGGGCCTCGTCCAGCCGCGGGCGGCCAGCGTGTGCCCGCGCACGTCCAGGCCGACCGCGACCCGGTCGCCGTACCTGGCGCAGACGTGGTCGCACCACTCGGGGTCCTCCAGCGCGGCGGTACCCAGGTTGATCCGGGCCGCCCCGGTGCCCAGCGCCCGCTCGAGGCTCGCATCGTCGCGGATGCCCCCGGACAGCTCCACCGCCACGTCGAGCCGTTTGATCACCTCGGCCAGCAGGTCGGCGTTGGAGCCCCGGCCGAACGCGGAATCGATGTCGACCAGGTGCACCCACTGCGCGCCACCGCGCTGCCACGCCAGCGCCGCGTCGAGCGGGTCGCCATAAAGGGTCTCGGTCCCGGCCGCGCCGTGGACCATGCGGACCGCCTGGCCGGAGGCCACGTCGACGGCGGGCAGGAGGGTCAGTGCCACGTCAGAGCCTCCGGTCGTAGACGACAACGGTCAGCGCGGGGGTCGCGATGATGATGAGCGCGGTCAGCGCGATGCGGGTGGCCAGCGAGTCGATCCAGAACCAGACCAGGCCGAGCGCGACCAACGCCCCGATGCCGATCCCCGCCCGCTGGGCCGGGCTACGGCGGGCGAAGAGCCGCCCGGTGCGCCGGTCGGGCAGGGTGGGACGCAGCCGCCGTAACAGCGCCCGCCGGCGCTGGCGGCGCAGCACCGCCCGCTGCCGTTTCACCCGCGCCGCCTCGGCTTCGACCAGCCGTGCGGCGCGCCGCCTCGCCCGCTCCTTGCTCACCCCGCCGCCTTTACAGTTGACCAACCCAGTTGGCGAGCAGCGTAGCGCCCGCGTCACCGGACTTTTCCGGGTGGAACTGGGTCGCCCAAAGGTTGGCGCGCTCGAACGCGGCCACGAACGCCACGCCGTGGACCGCTGTGGCCACGGCCACTCCGGCCTCGTCGAGTGCCGGGCCGGGCAGAGCGGCGTACGAGTGCACGAAGTAGAACCGGGTGCCCTCGGGAACCCCGGCGCCCAGCCGGGTCCCGGGCGGCCAGCCCACGACGTTCCAGCCCATGTGCGGTACCACGGGGGCGTCGAGGCGTACCACCGTCCCGGGCACCAGGCCCAGGCCCTTCGTTGCGACCCCGTGTTCCTCACCGGCGGTGAAGAGCACCTGCATGCCCACGCAGATCCCGAGCACCGGCCGGCCGTCGCGCACCCGGTCGGCGATCACCGGTCCGGCACCGAGTGCGTCGATGCCGGCCATGCAGGCGGCGTACGCCCCGACGCCGGGCACCACCAGCCCGTCCGCGCCGGCGGCCGCTCGCAGGTCCGACGTGACCGCCACGGCTGCGCCGACCCGCTCCAGGGCCCGCTGCGCGGAGCGCAGGTTGCCCGACCCGTAGTCGAGCACCACCACCCGGGCGGCCATCTAGAGCACCCCCTTCGTGCTGGGTACCGCCCCACCGACCACCGCCACCGCCTGGCGCAGCGCCCGCGCCACCGCCTTGAACTGGGCCTCCACCACATGGTGTGCATCGGGCTGGCCGCCGGACCGGGCGGCGCGCAGCACGGTGACGTGCAGGGTCAGCCGGGCGGCGTGCCCGAAGGACTCCCAGACGTGGCGGGTCATGCTGGTCGGGTACACCGGCCCGATCTGCGGGGCCAGGCCCGCCGGCTCCTCGTGCACCACGTACGGACGGCCGGACAGGTCAACGGCGGCCTGCACCAGCACCTCGTCCAGCGGTACCAGCGCCGAGCCGAACCGGGTCACGCCGGCCTTGTCCCCCAACGCCTCGGCGAAGGCGGCACCCAGCGCGAGCGCGGTGTCCTCGATCGTGTGGTGGGCGTCGACCTCCAGATCGCCCACTGTGGACACCCGCAGGTCGAACCCGCCGTGCTTGCCGAGCTGGGCGAGCATGTGGTCGTAGAAGCCGATGCCGGTGCTGATCTCGACAGCCCCGGTGCCGTCGAGGTCGACCTCGACGCTGACCTTGGTCTCGGCGGTCGCCCGCTCGACCCTGGCGGTCCGGCTCATAGGATCTCCCCCAGAGCCGTGAGGAACGCGTCCGTCTCGGCCGGCGTACCGGCGGTGACCCGCAGCCAGCCGGGCAGGCCGACATCGCGGACCAGCACGCCGCGCTCCAGCAGGGCGCGCCAGACCGCCGGACCGTCGGCGAACTGTCCAAAGAGGACGAAGTTGGCGTCGCTGTCGGCCACGGTGCAGCCTATGTCCCGCAGCGACGTCACGATCCGGTCCCGCTGCTCCTTGATCGCCTCCACGGTCGCCAGCAGCGTCCCGGCATGCGCCAGCGCCGCCCGCGCCGCGGCCTGGGTCAGCGCGGACAGGTGGTACGGCAGCCGCACGAGCTGGACCGCGTCGACCACCGCCGGGTCCGCCGCCAGGTAGCCGAGGCGGCCGCCGGCCAGCGCGAACGCCTTGCTCATCGTCCTGGTGACGACCAGGCGGGGGTACGCGTCAAGCAGCGTCAACGCGCTGCGCGTGCCGGCGCGGGCGAACTCGGCGTACGCCTCGTCGACGATCACCATGCCCGGAGCGGCGTCCAGGACGGCCCGGGTCACCTCCAGTGGCAGCGCGGTGCCGGTCGGGTTGTTCGGCGAGCAGAGGAAGACCACGTCGGGGTTATGCCGCTCGACCTGCCCGACCGCGTCTTCCGCGGACAGCGTGAAGTCGGCGCCCCGCTGGCCGTCGATCCACGCGGTACCGGTGCCGAGCGCCAGCAGCGGGTGCATGGAGTACGACGGGGTGAAGCCGAGCGCCGTCCGCCCCGGGCCGCCGAACGCCTGCAGCAGCTGCTGCTGGATCTCGTTGGAGCCGTTGGCCGCCCAGGTGTTTGCGGCCGTCAGCCCGTGCCCGAGGTAGGCGGCGAGGTCCTCCCGCAGCGCCAGGGCGTCCCGGTCCGGGTACCGGTTGAGGTCGCGCAGCTCAGCCTGCAGCGCCTTGGCGATCGCGTCCACCACCACGTCCGGTAGCGGGTAGGAGTTCTCGTTCGTGTTCAGGCGTACCGGTACGTCGAGCTGGGGCGCGCCATATGGAGTCTGCCCGCGCAGCTCATCGCGCAGCGGCAGGTCGGCGGCGCTCACGGATTGAACCGGATGGTGACGGCCTGCCCGTGCGCCGGGAGGTCCTCCGCCTCGGCGAGCGCCACGACATGCGGCGTCACGTCGCGGAGCGCGTCTTGGGCGTACTCGATGACCTGAACCCCGCGCAGGAACGTCTGCACCGACAGCCCGCTACCGTGCCGCGCGCAGCCGCCCGTGGGCAGCACGTGGTTGGAGCCGGCGCAGTAGTCGCCGAGCGAGACCGGTGACCACGGACCGATGAAGATCGCGCCCGCGCTGCGGACCCGCTCGGCCACCGCGTGCGCGTCGCGGGTCTGGATCTCCAGGTGCTCCGCGGCGTAGGCGTCGACCACCCGCAGCGCGGCGTCAAGGTCGTCGACGAGCACGGCCGCGGACTGCTCGCCGGTGAGCGCGGCGGTGATCCGCTCGGTGTGCTTGGTCGCCGCCACCTGGCCGGCCAGCTCCACCTCGACAGAGTCCACAAGGGACGGTGCCATGGTCACCAGGACGCTCGCGGCGAGCGGGTCGTGCTCGGCCTGGCTGATGAGGTCGGCGGCGACGTGGCGCGGGTCGGCGCTGTCGTCGGCCAGGATGGCGATCTCGGTCGGGCCAGCCTCGGCGTCGGTACCGACGATGCCGCGCAGCAGCCGCTTCGCGGCGGTGACCCAGATGTTGCCCGGCCCGGTGACCAGGTCGACCGGTGCTGACTCGTCGGTGCCGTAGGCGAACATGGCGATCGCCTGGGCGCCGCCCACGGCGTACACCTCGTCGACGCCGAGCAGGGCGCAGGCGGCCAGGACGAGCGGGTGCGGCCGGCCGGTGTCCTTCTGCGGCGGGCTGGCCACGGCCAGCGACCGCACCCCGGCCGTCTGGGCCGGTACGACGTTCATCACCACGCTGGACGGGTACACCGCCCGCCCACCCGGCACGTAAAGCCCGACGCGATCGACCGGCAGCCAGCGCTGGGTCACCGTGCCGCCCGGCACCACCTGCGTGGTCACCTCGGTGCGCCGCTGGTCGGCGTGCACCCGGCGGGCGCGGCCGATCGACTCGGTGAGCGCCGTGCGGACTCCGGGGTCGAGCGCCTCGCCGGCGGCGCGGATCTCGTCAACCGGTACGCGCAGCGCCTCGAGCTCGACCCCGTCGAAGCGCGCGGTAGCGTCCCGGACCGCCGCCACGCCATGCTGCCGGACCGCCTCGACCACCGGCCGGACCACCTCGGTGGCCGCGGTCACGTCGAGCCCCGCCCGGGGCAGCAGGCGGCGCGGGTTCTCCTTGGAGCCGCGCAGGTCGATGCGGTTCAGCACGCCACCGAGTCTAGGCTGTGTCACTTACTGGGACGGGCCAGCCGGGCACTGCGGATACGCTCGGCCGCGTGGCCGATCGGTTGCCGTTGTTCCCGCTGGGCGCGGTGCTCTTCCCCGGGCTGGTGTTGCCGCTGCACATCTTCGAGGAGCGGTACCGCCGGATGGTCCGGGACGTGGTCACGCTGGCTGAGGGCGCGCCCGGACCGATCGGGGTGGTGGCGATCCGCCGCGGGTGGGAGGTCGAGGACGCGGCCGCGCGGTCGGCGCAGCAGCGCGTGTCGCTGACGCTGTACGACATCGGCTGCACCGCCGAGATCCGGCAGGTCACCGAGTACCCGGACGGCCGGTTCGACCTGGTCACGGTGGGCCGCCAGCGCTTCCGGATCATCGACGTGGACGCCGACTCCAAGCCGTACCTCATCGCGGAGGTCGAACGGCTGGCCGAGTCGACGGGCGAGACCGGCCTGGCGGACCGGCTGGCGCCCGCGGTCCTCGCCGTGTTTCGGCGCTACCTCCGGCTGATCCGGCCCAACCCGGATCAGGCCGACGAGCAGCTGCCCGACGACCCGACGGTGCTGTCGTACCTCGTCGCGGCGACCGCGGCGCTGACCCTCGACGACCGGCAGGGGCTGCTGGCCGTACTGGACACGGCGACCCGCCTGCGCGTCGAGCGCCTCCTGCTCAGTCGGGAGGTGCGGCTGCTGTCCCAGGTGCGGGCGGTGCCGGTGCCGTTGACGGAGCTGGGTACGCCGGCCAGCCCGAACTGACCACCGCGCCCGGCGGTGGCGCGGCGCGCATGGCCCGCCCATCCTCGTCACGCAGGCTCGGCGCCCGGTGGAACCCGGCGAGCATGGTGTACATGCTGACGGCCGCCGCCGCTTGCACCAGGACCGCCCCCTGCACCCGAGGCAGCACGCCGAACCACAGCCCCACCCGCTTGGTGCCGAGCTCGGCCGGCTTGTGGAAGTGCTGGCCGACCGCTGCGGTGTGGACCCACCGCTCGTACTCGGCCAGCCCGATGCGGTGCCCGAACCAGGCCGCGATCACGGCACACGCCACCGACCCGGCCGCGAGCGCGACCAGCATCACCGGCCCCCGGTACGCGCGGATGACCAGCCACACCACGACTGCGACGGCGGCGCCGGCGCCCGCCGTGATGAAGACGAACCAGCCGTCCCCGGCGGCGGCCTCCTCGAACCGCGGGGTCTGGGCGTACCAGACCCCCTGCGGGGTCATCACCACCTGGACCTTGGGCGTGATCGCCGACCACAACCAGCCGAGCGGGAAGCCAAGGAGGGTCACGGTTGCGGCGATCGCAAGGGCCCAGACGAACTCCCGGCGCCACCGGCCGGGCGTCCGCTGGGGGCGCGCCTCCTGGCTTGGCTCCACGGTCCAGCCGTAAGCCGGCGCGGCGGCCGCCGGGTCGGACGCGTCGGGGCTGGGGTGCCAAGGGACGGTCACGACATCGATCCTTGCAGGTCCGATGTTTGGCGGCTCAGCCGGTGACGGCTGACGGGCCGAGCAGCGCCTTGAGATCGGCCATCAGCGCGGTCGTCGGGTTGACCCGCAGCGGGCCGAGACGCAGCAGCGTGGTTCGCGAGCCGTTGACCAGCTTCAGGTGCACCTCCGCGCTTCCGGGATGGCTGCTGAGCACCTCCTTGAGCCGCTCGACCAGCGGTGGCGTGCAACGCGACGGCGGCAGCGCCAGCACCACCGGCTTCACCTCGTCGGGTGGGGTGATGTCGGGCAGGGACAGGTCCATCGCCATCAGGCGGGGCTGGTCGTCGCGGCGGTCCACCCGCCCCTTCACCACGACGATGGCGTCCTCGGCGATGTACTGGCCGACCAGCTCGTAGGTGTTGGGGAAGAAGAGCACCTCGACCGCGCCGTCGAGGTCTTCCAGCGTCGCCGAGGCCCACGCCCGCCCCTGCTTGGTGATGCGCCGCTGTACGCCGGACAGGATCCCGGCCAGGTTGACCACCTGGCCGTCGGCCACCATCCCCTCCTCGGACAGCGCGGCGATCGACACGTCGGCGGCCTTGCTGAGCACATGCTCGAGCCCGAGGAGCGGATGGTCGGAGACGTAGAGGCCGAGCATCTCGCGCTCGAAGGCCAGCAGGTCGGACTTGTCCCACTCGCCGACCGGGATCGGTGGCGTGACCACGATGCTGTCGCCGCCGGACGGCTCGTCGGCGAACATCGCGCCGAACAGGTCGTACTGGCCGACGGCCTCGTTGCGCTTGACGTCGAGGAACGCGTCGATCGCGTCGGAGTGCACGCTGAGCAGGCCCTTGCGGGTGTGCCCGAGCGAGTCGAACGCACCGGCTTTGATCAGCGACTCGATGGTCTTCTTGTTGCAGACCACCGCGTCGACCTTGCGCAGGAAGTCGTAGAAGTCGGCGTAGGGGCCCTTCTCCTTGCGGCACCGGATGACCGACTCAACCACGTTGGTACCCACGTTGCGCACCGCGCCAAGGCCGAAGCGGACGTCGCCGCCCACCGCGGCGAAGCGGCCCGACGACTCGTTCACGTCGGGGGGCAGCACCTTGATGCCCATCCGGCGGCACTCGGCCAGGTAGACCGCTGACTTGTCCTTGTCGTCGCCGACGCTGGTCAACAGGGCGCCCATGTACTCGGCCGGGTAGTTGGCCTTCAGCAACGCCGTCCAGTAGGACACCATGCCGTACGCCGCGGAGTGCGCCTTGTTGAACGCATAGTCGGAGAACGGGACGAGGATGTCCCAGATGGTCTTGATGGCACCATCGGAGTACCCGTTGGCGCGCATGCCGGCGGCGAACGGCTCGAACTCCTTGTCGAGGATCTCCTTCTTCTTCTTGCCCATCGCGCGGCGCAGCAGGTCTGCTTTGCCGAGCGAGTAGCCGGCGAGCTTCTGGGCGATCGCCATGACCTGTTCCTGGTAGACGATCAGGCCGTAGGTGTCGTCGAGGATGTCGGCGAGCGGCTCGGCCAGCTCCGGGTGGATCGGCACGACGGGCTTACGGCCGTTCTTGCGGTCGGCGTAGTCGTTGTGGGCGTTGGCGCCCATGGGCCCGGGCCGGTAGAGCGCGCCGACGGCCGAGATGTCCTCGAAGTTGTCCGGCATCATCGAGCGCAGCAGCGAGCGCATCGGGCCGCCGTCGAACTGGAACACCCCGAGGGTGTCGCCACGCGCGAGCAGCTCGTAGGCCGCCTTGTCGTCCAGCGGCAGCTCTTCCAGCACGAGGTCGATACCCCGGTTGTTCTTGATGGACTCGAGGCAGTCGTCCAGCACGGTGAGGTTGCGCAGGCCCAGGAAGTCCATCTTGAGCAGGCCCATGTACTCACAGGCGCCCATGTCGAACTGCGTGATGATGGCGCCATCCTGCTCGCGGCGCCAGATCGGGATCACGTCGACCAGCGGATCGCGGGACAGGATCACCCCGGCGGCGTGAACGCCCACCTGCCGTTTGAGCCCTTCCAGGCCGCGCGCGGTGTCGACCACCTTCTGCACGTCGGCCTCGGCCTCGTAGAGCTGGCGAAACTCCACGGCTTCCGGGTGGCGCGGATGGGTCGGCTCGAAGATGCCGGACAGCGGGATGTCCTTGCCCATCACGGCCGGTGGCATCGCCTTGGTGATCTTGTCACCCAGCGCGAACGGGTACCCGAGCACCCTCGCGGCATCCTTGATCGCCGCCTTGGCCTTGATCGTGGCGTACGTGACGATCTGCGCGACCCGCTCCTCGCCGTACTTTTCAGTGGCGTACCGGATCATGTCGCCGCGCCGGCGCTCGTCGAAGTCCATGTCGATGTCGGGCATCGACACGCGCTCGGGGTTGAGGAACCGCTCGAAGATCAGACCGTGGGCGAGCGGGTCGAGCTCGGTGATGCTCAGCGCCCAGGCGATCAGGGCAGCCGCCGCGCTTCCCCGGCCGGGTCCGACGCGAATGCCTTCGCGCTTGGCGTAGGTGACCAGGTCGGCCACGACCAGGAAGTAGCCGGGGTAGCCCATCTGGCAGATGACGTCGAGCTCGTACTCGGCCTGCTTGCGATGGGTCTCCGGCACGCTCTGCCCGGCGAAGCGCCGGTCGAGACCGTGCATGACCTGCTTGCGCAGCCACGAATCTTCGGTCTCGCCCTCCGGTACGGGGAACTGCGGCATCAGGTTTCGGGAGGCGAAGACCTCGGCGTAGTCACCGATCCGTTCGGCGATCTCCAGTGTCGCGTCGCACGCGCCCGGGAGCTGGCGGTCCCACAGCGCGCGCATCTCCTCCGGCGTCTTGAGGTAGAGGTCGCTCGCGTCGAACTTGAGCCGTTTCGGGTCGGCCATCGTCGACCCGGACTGCACGCAGAGCAGCACCTCGTGCGCGGCGGCGTCGGCCGGGTACGTGTAGTGCAGGTCGTTGGTGGCAACCGGCTTGAGGCCAAGGTGCTTGCCCAGGCGAAGCAGGTCGTCCCGGACCCGGGTCTCGATGTCGATCCCATGGTCCATCAGCTCGAGGTAGAAGTTCTCCGGACCGAAGATGTCGCGCAGCTCGCCCGCTGCCGCGCAGGCGCGGTCGAAGTCACCGATGCGCAGCCACGTCTGGATCTCCCCGGATGGGCAGCCGGTCGTGGCGATGATGCCGCGCGCGTAGCGTTCCAGCAGCTCCCGGTCGGCCCGGGGCTTGTAGAAGTACCCCTCCAGGCTCGACATGCTGCCCAGCCGGAAGAGGTTGCGCAGGCCGGCCGCGTCGGCGGCGAGCATGGTCAGGTGGGTGTACGCCCCACCGCCGGACACGTCGTTCTCGCCGCCCTCGGCCCAGCGGACCCGGGTGCGGTCGAACCGCAAGGTGCCGGGCGTCAGGTAGGCCTCCAAGCCCACGATCGGCTTGATGCCGGTGGCCTTGGCCTGCTGGTAGAAGTCGTAGGCGCCGTACAGGTTGCCGTGGTCGGTCATGGCCAGGGCCGGCATGCCCATCCGGGCGGTCTCGGCGAACAGCTGCTTGAGACGGGCCGCGCCGTCCAACATCGAGTACTCGGTGTGCACATGTAGGTGCACGAACGAGTCACCCACGCCGTCCGCCCTCCCCTCGCAGCGCCTTCAGCGGGCCGCATGACCGCGCTTCGCTTCGCTGCGCGGGCGGCCCGGCTCCCCTGAAGGGAGCCTAGCTCCGCACTCCGACAGAGTGCCCGCCGCGACACGGCCAAGGTGGCGCCACGCCGAGAAGCGCGCCGAGAAGCGCGCCGAGAAGTCAGCGCAACGCGATGTTGAGCAACACGGTGAGTGCTATGGAGGCGAGGATCGAGAATAAGATCATCAGCAAGCACCCGAGGCCGCCACCCAGCGGCCGGATCTCCATGTTGCCCATGCGCATGCCCGCGTGGGTACCCGGAATGGTTGCCGGCAACCGGTTCAGTCTGCGGTGGGCGGCGCGAGGTAGGGGGTCTCGACCGGCAGTACCGAGTGGACGACCAGGTGAGAGGCCATGGCAACGAGCTGGATGCCGACAAAGCCGCCCCGTTTCGTATCGGCGAGCTCGAGCTGCAGGGCGTCGAGGTAGCCCTGCTGGTTCTCCAGGGTCCACGCCCAGCGGACCGTCTTGCCGACAGCGGCCGCCCATGGAAAGAACGAGGACGCGTCGGCGATGCGCCAGCTCTCCAGGATCTTGTCGGTCGTCTCCATCAGGTCGACCGTGTCGTCGTCCTCGTTGACCGTGACGACCCAGTCGCCGCGATCGAAGATCAGACGTATGCCAGCGATCTGCTTCGGCGCGTCAGTGTCGTAGAGGTAGCCGACGACTCTCAGGACCCCGGCCTCGTAAGCCAGGCGTACACACTCATCCTGCACCATCGCCGACTCCTAACCGTCCCGGCCGCTGTACTTCTGACGTTTGGAACCGGCCTGTTTAATCATCTTAAGGGCGGTCACGGCGTCGGCGTCGCCAGCGGCCGCCCGGTTGGCGAGCTCGCCGACCGACAGATCCTGGTAGTCAGACCGGATCTGGTTGACCTGCTGGGCACCGCCACCACGGTCGGTCACCGCCTGACGTGCCGGCACGTCCTTCATGTCGCCCAGGTTGCCGACCTGGCGCTTGCCACCCGCCGTGAGCTGGACCGCACCGGCGGGCTGACCCGGCTGCCCAGCCTGGCCGGGCTGGCCGCTCTGGCCCTGGCCGGGCTGATTCTGGCCGTTCTGATCCCGGCCACGCCGGCCCGGGGTGTTGGCGTCCTGGCCGCCTCGGCGTCGGCCGCCACCTCGTCCGCGTCGCGTGAGATTCTCGGCCGCCTCCTCGACAACCTCCTCGACCTTTTTGGCGACCTTCGACTTACCGCGACCGCCCCGCCTAGCCACCGAGGATCTCCCCGATCGCCTGCCAGAGCAGGTTCTCCAGGATCGCCCGGGTGATCTGCTGGAAGATCGGTACCTCGAGGAGAGACGCCCCGAACGTTGGGCCGGCCGTGGCGATCGCCTGAGCCACCTCCACGGCCAGGATGACGAGCTGGGCGATGAAGTTCACCTTGAGCGCCAGCACCACGGCCGCGTACACGATGAGCCCGCCGCCGAGGATCGTGGCCGCCGTGTGTGCGAGGTTCAGCGCGCCCGCCGGCCCATGCCCGGTCCAGTACTCCTGGAACGCCTCGATGTCGGTTCCACCGTTGCCGTACCAGACCTGTCCGGCCGCGGTGTTGCTCTGCTGAACGGCCTGCTGGATCGTACCGGCAAAGTCCAGCCAGGTCTTCCCGAGCTGGAACAGCTTCTCCTCGTCGCCCTGGGGCCAGGTCATGCCGATCCAGCCGAGCACCTCGACCAGCTCACCGGGGAGCTGCAGACCCATCGGTCACACCCCCGTCTGTTTGAACCGGGTCGCCGCTTGGGAGTCTGTGTGCTCGTGGTTGTCGGCGATCCCGACAAGGTCTGCCGCATCGTGGTCCAGCTCGTCAAGGATGTCGGTGAAGAGACCATCGAGCACGTCGGTGCAGACGGTGACGGTCTCCCCGATCAAGGCGCCGAGGTCGTCGTTGCCCCAGGCGTCGGCGAACCCGCTCAGCTGGCCGCGCATCTGCTCCAGCTGCGACCGGAACTGCGCGGCCGCCCGGTCGAGGTCATCAGCGGCCCGGCGTAGTGTCTCCGGCCGGATCTCGATATCTGCCACGGCGCCGTCAGCCTCGTGCGCGCAGGATCTGGTCCTGGACGTCACCCAGGGCCTGCAGGAACACACCCATCCGCGCCGCCGAGTGCTGCTGCGCCTCGCGCAGGCGGTCGGCTAGCGCGGCCGGGTCGGCGACCGTGGGCGTCGCGGCGGTCACCTTGCCGCGCAGGTCCTCGAGGGCGGCATTGGCCGCACGCAGGATCTCCGCGGCGAGGGTCCGGGAGTCTGATCGCATCGCCGACGCGGCGATCGACAGCGACTCGAGCGTCCCGCCCGGAGCGGCGACCACGCGTACCTGACCGTCGAGAGCTTCACCCTGGCCACGAATAGCGGCGTCGGTCTCGCCCGCGTCGACCGGCCGCAGCGCTGCGATGGTTTCGTCAAGCAGGCGGCCGAACTCGGCCCCGCTCAGCCCTGCCGGCACGTCGCCTCCCCGTTTCGACCGGCGCACAGCGCCAACCAGAGTAACGCAACCATCAATGTGATGGGTTTCCGTGTCTACGCCAGAGGACCCATGCGCCAGCCGCAGCCAGCAGCACGGCCAGCACGATGGCAACGACCGGCAACGGGCTTCTGCTCGATCGCTTTGGCGCGGCGCCCGCCGAAGTTGGCGCGCTCGTGCTCGGCGCCGCCGAGGGCGTCATCGGGGGTACGTCCGCGGTCAGCGCGCCGAGCAGGTTGACGATGCCGTACCCGTACTGGTCGTCGCGCCCGGGCGGGCCAGCGTCTTTCGCCGTCGCCGTGAGCCGGTGCACCACCTCAACGGCCGAAAGGTTCGGGAACTTCGCCCGTACCA
>WNFV01000469.1_pt1 | contig 53971 bp, 43 predicted proteins | sample 5400101 | NCBI WGS metagenome assembly WNFV01 (sample SAMN13153361, study PRJNA577476) | soil metagenome | isolation source: 115 cm soil or saprolite under grassland replicate 1 | place: USA:California | collected 2016-06-15
CGCCGGCACCGCCTCCGGCACCCGTCCCTCCTCCCCCGTCCCCCGTCCCAGCTTTCTCTCGATCTCCCGCGTGATGTGCATCGAGCAGAACTTCGGCCCGCACATGGCGCAGAACTCGGCCGACTTGAAGTACTCGGCGGGAAGCGACTCGTCGTGCAGCTCGCGCGCGCGCGCCGGATCGAGCGACAGCCGGAACTGCTCGTTCCAGTCGAACGCATAGCGCGCGCGCGACAGCGCGTCGTCGCGGTCGCGGGCGCCCGGCCGGCCGCGCGCGAGGTCGGCGGCGTGCGCCGCGATCTTGTAAGCGATCACGCCCTCGCGCACCTCCTCGGCGTTGGGGAGGCCGAGGTGCTCCTTGCGCGTCACGTAGCACAGCATGTCGGCGCCGTACCAGCCGATCATCGCCGCGCCGATCGCCGAGGTGATGTGGTCGTAGCCCGGGGCGATGTCGGTGACCAGGGGCCCGAGGGTGTAGAACGGCGCCTCGTGGCAGATCTCCTTTTCCTTCCGGACGTTGATCTCGATCAGGTGCAGCGGGATGTGCCCCGGCCCCTCGATCATCACCTGCACGTCCTTCGCCCAGGCGCGCGTCGTCAGCTCGCCCAGCGTCTCGAGCTCGGCGAACTGCGCGCGGTCGTTCGCGTCCGCGACCGAGCCGGGCCGCAGCGCGTCGCCCAGCGACAGGGTCACGTCGTACTTGCGCGCGATGTCGAGGATGCGGTCGAACCGGGTGTAGAACGGGTTCTGCTTGTCGTGATGCATCATCCAGTAGGCGTGCAGCGACCCGCCGCGCGACACGATCCCCGTCACCCGGCCGAGGGCGAGCCCCACGTACTCGCGCAGGATGCCGCAGTGCACCGTCACGTAGTCCACGCCCTGCTGCGCCTGGTGCTCCACCATGTCGAGCAGGTCGTCTTCCGTGAGATCCTCGACCCGTTTCACCTCGGTCACGGCCTGATAGATCGGCACCGTGCCGATGGGCACGGGCGAGGCCTCGAGGATCGCGCGGCGGATCGCGTCGATGTCGCCGCCGGTCGAGAGGTCCATGACCGTGTCGGCGCCGTAGTGCACCGCGTTGTGGAGCTTCTCCAGCTCCTGGTCGATGTTCGACTCGACCGCCGAGTTGCCGATGTTGGCGTTGATCTTGACGCACGCCACCTTCCCGATCGCCATCGGGTCGAGCCGCTTGGCGAGGTGGTTCACGTTCGCGGGGATGATCAGCCGCCCGCGGGCGACCTCGTCGCGCACGAGCTCCGGAGAAAGCGCCTCCCGCTCCGCGACACGCTGCATCTGGGGGGTGACGGTGCCCTGACGGGCGAAATGCATCTGGGTGTGGCAGGTCATGCGGGACTCCCTTCGCCGGTGCGAACCGGATCAGGTTCAAAGGGTGTGATCTCAGCCCCCCCCACCATACCGGGGCGGGCACCCCTGTCACCGTCAATCTAAACCGGGGGGCGCCCCCCCGTTACAAGTCACGGGGCCGCGGCTGGCCGTACCGTTCCGTCGCCTCGTGCAACTTCTCCCACTCCGATCGGAACGCGAAGGGATCGACCCCGCTCGCCCGGTCCAAGGCGAGGATCCCGTCCAGGTGGTCGATCTCGTGCTGCAACAGCTCCGCCATCGGTCCCTCGAGCTGCAGCGTCCGCTGCTTCCCCTTGGGGTCGGTGTAGCTCACCGTCACATGGTAGGCGCGCGTCACCCGCACGAGCAGGCTCGGGAACGAGAAGCAATCGTCCCACACCAGAAAGTCGTCCGGTCCGACATCGGTGATTTCCGGGTTGATCATGGTCCAGCGCTGCTTGTCGATCTGGACGAACACGATCCGCACCGGCGCGCCGATCTGGGGGGCCGCGAGCGCCCGCCCCATCTTGTACTTCGCCTTCGCGACGCGCAGCGTGTCCCGGAGGTCGTCCGCGACCAGCCGCGTCGCAGCCGACTTCGGGTTGTGGACCCGCTCGCAGCGGGTCCGGAGGCTGGGATCGCCGAGCTGGCGAATGCGTCGGACGGCCATATGGGCCGCCAATTTGGGGGTTTGCCGCCCGCCCGCAACTCGCGGTATCGTAGGCCATGTCCCTTGCCGGCGTCGTACTCGCGGCCGGACGCTCCGAGCGCATGGGCACCCCCAAGGCGCTGCTCGACTTCCGCGGCCAACCCTTCGTCGTCCGCGTCCTAGAAGCCCTGGAAGCCCTTGATTTGAAGCCACGGGTGGTGGTGCTGGGGATTGACGCCCCCCGCATCCGGCCGGTGGTCGCGGCGCACGACTGCCTCGTCCTCGAGAACCCCGATGTCGCGAGCGGCCCCATCGGCTCGCTCCGCACGGCGCTCGCGACCCTGAAGCCGCTCCGCCCCTCCGGGCTCGTCGCCTGGCCGGTGGATCTCCCGCATGTGCGCATCACCACCATCGAGCGCCTGCTCGAGGCTTACCGCCGCAGCGGGGCCCCCGCCGTCGTTCCGGCCTTCGCGGACCGGCGGGGCCACCCTGTGATCTGGGGCCGCGCCTTGTTCGAGGAGCTCGAGACCAGCGAGGCGGCGAGCCGCCACGGCGCCCGTGCCGTCCTCTCCGCTCACGAACCCGAGCTCGTGGTGGTCGCCGTCGATGACCCGGCGGTGATCGACGACCTCAACACGCCGGAGGACTATGAGCGGCTGGTGCGGGGGATCAATCGGGACATCTATTGAGGGGCTCGGGGCGAGGGGCTCGGGGGTCGGGTGTGAAGCCCGATCCCCGAGCCCCTAACCCCTAGCCCCGCGGCCAGTTCCGAATTCGCCCAAATCTCCTTTCGTTTAGTTGACAATCCCGAGTACAAGACTTAGGATTCGGCTCGTCATGACGCACGCTCACTCCCAACTCGCGGCGCACAAAGGACTTCGGGGCGACGTCCTGCTCGAGCTCAAGCGGGCGCAGCCGCTCACCGCCAGAGAGCTCGCGGACAAGCTCGGGGTGTCTCGCAACGCGATTCGGCACCACCTCAAAGAGCTCGAGGCCGCGGCGTTGATCGAGTACGGCCGGGAGCAGCGCGGCGTCGGCGCGCCCACGTTCGCGTTCCGGCTGAGCGAGGCGGGCGAGGCGCTGTTCCCGCGCGCCTACGAGGAGACGCTGACGCAGCTGCTCGCGTGGGTGGCCGAGAAGAGCGGGCGCGCCGCGGCGGTCGAGGTGTTCGAGGATCACTATCGGGAGCTGACGCGCAAGGTGCTGGCCGAGTTCGATGGGGCGGACCAGTCGGAACGCGTCGACCTGGTCGCCCGGTTGATGAACGAGCAGGGGTACATGGCGGAGTGGCAGGAAGCGGCCGGCACGTTCCGGCTTGCCGAGCACAACTGCGCGATCCGCGCGGTGGCCGAGCGTTTTCCGGAAGTGTGTGCGGCGGAGCAGCGGTTTCTCCGGGACGTCCTCGGGGCGGCGGTCGAGCGGCGCACTCACATCACCAGCGGCTGCAACGCGTGCGAGTACACCATCACCTTCGGCCCGCAGCCAGGGGGGGCGGGGGGGCCACGGGAGTCCGTATGAGCACCGGCATCGAAGCTCAGGTCCTGCAGCCGTACAAGTACGGGTTCGTCACCGACATCGAGGCCGATGTCGTGCCGCCGGGCTTGAGCGAGGACGTCATCCGCCTCATCTCGGCGAAGAAGGGAGAGCCGGAGTGGATGCTCGAGTGGCGGCTCCGGGCGTACCGCAACTGGCTCAAGATGCCCGAGCCCCACTGGCCGAACGTGACGTACGGGCCGATCGACTACCAGGCGATCAGCTACTACGCGGCGCCCAAGGCGAAGCCCAAGCTCGAGAGCCTCGAGCAGGTCGATCCCAAGCTGCTCGAGACGTTCGAGAAGCTCGGGATTCCGATCGAGGAGCGGAAGCGTCTCACCGGTGTCGCGGTGGACGCGGTCTTCGACTCGGTCTCCGTGGCCACCACGTTCCGCGAGGAGCTCGCGAAGCACGGGATCATCTTCTGCGCGATCTCCGAGGCGATCCGCGAGCACCCGGAGCTCGTGCGGCGGTACCTGGGCTCGGTCGTGCCGTACAACGACAACTTCTTCGCGGCGCTGAACTCGGCGGTGTTCACCGACGGCTCGTTCGCCTACATCCCGAAGGGCGTACGCTGCCCCCTGGAGTTGTCCACGTACTTCCGGATCAACGCCTCGGCGACGGGGCAGTTCGAGCGGACGCTCATCGTGGCCGAAGAGGGGAGCTACGTGAGCTACCTGGAGGGCTGCTCGGCGCCGATCCGCGACGAGAGCCAGCTGCACGCGGCCGTCGTGGAGCTGGTCGCGCTCGACGACGCGATCATCAAGTACTCGACGATCCAGAACTGGTATCCGGGCGACGAGGAGGGCCGCGGCGGGATCTACAACTTCGTCACGAAGCGCGGTGCGTGCCGTGGCCGGAACTCGAAGATCTCCTGGACCCAGGTGGAGACGGGCTCGGCGATCACCTGGAAGTACCCCGGCTGCATCCTCCAGGGGGATAACTCGATCGGCGAGTTCTACTCCGTGGCCGTGACCAACCACCGCCAGCAGGCGGACACGGGCACGAAGATGATCCACATGGGGAAGAACACCCGCTCGACGATCGTCTCGAAGGGCATCTCGGCGGGTCGCGGCCAGAATACCTACCGCGGCCTCGTAAAGATCCTGAAGGGCGCGGAGCACGCGCGCAATTATTCGCAGTGCGACTCGATGCTGATCGGCGACCGCTGCGGCGCGCACACGTTCCCGTACATCGACGTGCGCAACAGCACCGCGATCATGGAGCACGAAGCATCCACGTCGAAGATCGGCGAGGACCAGATCTTCTACGCGAAGCAGCGCGGCCTGTCCGCCGAGGACGCGGTGTCGATGATCGTCAACGGCTTCTGCAAGGAAGTCTTCAAGGAGCTGCCGATGGAGTTCGCCGTCGAGGCACAGCGGCTGCTCGGCATCAGTCTCGAAGGGAGTGTCGGTTGATGCTGGAGATCAAGGACCTGCACGCGACGGTCGAAGGCCGGGAAGTCCTCAAGGGGATCGACCTGACGGTCCGCCCGGGCGAGGTGCACGCGATCATGGGACCGAACGGCTCGGGCAAGAGCACGCTCGCCCAGGTGCTCGCGGGCCACCCCGCCTACACGGTCACCGCGGGCCGGGTGCTCTACGAGGGCAAGGACCTGCTCGCCATGAGCCCCGAGGAGCGGGCCCGGGACGGCGTCTTCCTCGCGTTCCAGTATCCGGTCGCGATCCGGGGCATCACCAACGCCTACTTCCTGCGCGCCGCGGTGAACGCGATCCGCAAGCACCGCGGCCAGGAGGAGCTCGGGCCCGTGGAGTTCATGGATGCGCTCGAAGAGAAGCTCCAGGCGATCGGGTGGGACGACAGCTATCTGAGCCGGCCGGTGAACGAGGGCTTCTCGGGAGGCGAGAAGAAGCGCAACGAGATCCTGCAGCTCGCCGTGCTCGAGCCGAAGCTCGCGATCCTCGACGAGACCGACTCCGGGCTCGACATCGACGCGCTCAAGACCGTGGCGCACACGGTGGACAAGCTGCGCCGCCCCGACAACGCCACGGTGCTGGTGACGCACTACTACCGGATCCTCACGCACATCCAGCCGGACGTCGTGCACGTGCTGTCCGCCGGGCGGATCGTGAAGTCGGGCGGCAAAGAGCTGGCGCTCGAGCTGGAGGAGAAGGGCTACGACTGGCTCCGCGAACCGGCGGCGGTGGCATGACGGACGTGAAGGAGCGGTACCTCGCGGACTTCGAGGCGTTCGCCGGAAACGGGGCGGCGGGCGCCCCGGCGTGGCTCGCGCAGATCCGCGAGGGCGCGATGGCGCGGTTCGCCGAGCTCGGCTTCCCGACGATGAAGCAGGAGGAGTGGCGCTTCACGAGCGTCGCCCCGATCGCCGAGACGCGGTTCGCCCTCGCACGGCCGGGCGGGCCGCCCTCAGCCGCGCCGGCGTCCCGCGACATCGATCGGTTCGTGCCGCGAGGCGCCACTCGCCGGCGGGTGGTGTTCGTGAACGGTCGGCACGTGCCCGCGCTGTCGGCGACGGACGGGCTGCCCGGCGGCGTGCGCGCGGCGAGCTTGGCGGACGGGTGCCGGCGCGAGCCGGACCTGGTGCGCCGGCACCTGGGTCGCTATGCCGGCGACGCGCGCAACGGGTTCACCGCGCTGAACACGGCGTTCCTCGATGACGGGGCGTTCGTCCACGTCCCCGCCGGCGTCGTGCTGGACGAGCCGCTGCACCTCGTGTTCCTCGCGGCTCCCCCCCCGGGATCCGGCGCCACGCCGGTCGTTTCCCACCCCCGGAACCTCGTGGTCGTGGGCGCCGGCGCCAGCGCGACCGTGGTGGAGAGCTACGTCAGCCTTGCGGACGGCGTGTATTGGACCAACGCGGTGACGGAGCTGGTGGTGGAGGAGGGCGCGCACGCGGAGTACTTCCGGCTGCAGCGCGAGAGCCGCGACGCGTACCACGTCGCCACGACCCACGCGCACCAGGAGCGCGACAGCGTGCTTGCGCTCCACCCCGTGACGCTCGGCGGCGCGCTCGCCCGGCACGACGTCCACACCGTCCTCGCCGGGATCGGCGGGCAGCTCACCCTGAACGGCCTGTACCTGCTCGGAGGGCGCCAGCACGGGGATCACCATACGGTGATCGACCACGCGCAGCCGCACTGCGAGAGCCACGAGTATTTCAACGGCGTGCTGGACGACCAGGCCCACGGCGTGTTCAACGGGCGCATCGTCGTGCGGCCGGGCGCGCAGCGCACCGACTCGAAGCAGACGAACAACAACCTGCTGCTCTCGACGGAGGCGCGGGCCGACAGCCAGCCCCAGCTCGAGATCTACGCCGACGACGTGAAGTGCACGCACGGCTCGACCGTCGGCCCGATCGACGAGAACCAGCTCTACTACCTCCGCAGCCGCGGCCTGTCTCCGGAAACCGCGCGCGGCCTCCTCACCTACGGGTTCGGCGCCGAGATCCTGGGCCGCATGCGGGCGGCGGAGGTCCGTTCGCTGCTCGACTACCTGGTGCGCACCTGGCTCGCCCGGGGTGGGGGCGCCGAGCGGCGCCGGGCCGCGTGATGCTCGACGCCGCCCGCCTCCGCGCCGACTTCCCGCTGCTCGAGCGGCGGGAGAACGGTCACCGGCTGGTGTACCTGGACAACGCGGCCACGACGCAGAAGCCCGAGGCCGTGCTCGACGCGATCGCCGACTACTACCGCACCACCAATGCCAACGTGCATCGCGGGGCGTACGGCCTCGCGATCCGCGCCACCGAGGCGTACGAGGCGGCCCGCGTGAAGGTCGCCGGGTTCGTGAACGCCTGGGCGCCCGAGGGCGTGGTGTTCACCCGGGGCACGACCGAGGCGCTCAACCTCGTAGCGGGCGCCTACGGGCGCGCGACGGTGGGCGCCGGCGACACCGTGGTCGTGACGGCGATGGATCACCATTCGAACCTGGTGCCGTGGCAGATCCTCTGTCAGGAGAAGGGCGCCACGCTGCGGATGGTCGAGATCACCGAGGACGGGCGCATCGATCTGTCGGACTTCGGCCGGGCGCTCGAACGGCGGCCGAAGATCGTCGCCTTCCCCTACGTCTCGAACGCCCTCGGCACGGTGAACCCGGCGGCGGCGCTCGCGAAGCTCGCGCACGCGGTCGGAGCGGTCGTCGTGGTGGACGGCGCCCAGTCCACGCCGCACCTGAAGGTCGACGTGCAGGCGCTCGACTGCGACTTCTACGCGCTGTCGGGCCACAAGATGCTCGGGCCGATGGGCTCGGGCGCCCTGGTGGCCAAGCCGGCGCTGCTCGAGGCGATGCCGCCCTACCACGGCGGCGGCGAGATGATCTCGCGCGTGTGGGACGACCATTCCACCTACAACAAGATCCCCCACAAGTTCGAGGCGGGGACGCCGAACGTGGAGGGTGCGGTCGGGCTCGCCGCCGCGATCGACTACCTGGCGCGCATCGGGCCCGAGCGCATCGCCGAGCACGAGCAGGCGCTCGCCGCCGCCGCGATCGAGAAGCTGACACGGATCGAGGGTGTCACGGTGTACGGCCCTCCCCCCGGCGGCCACCGGGCGGGCGTGGTGTCGTTCACCTATGGGGACATCCACCCGCACGACATCGCCACCATCCTCGACCAGGACGGCATCTGCGTCCGCGCGGGGCACCACTGCACCCAGCCGCTCATGCGCCGCCTCAACGTCGCCGCCACGGCGCGCGCCTCTTTCTACCTGTACAACGGACTCGACGACGTGGACGCCCTGGCGGAATCGCTCGTCAAGGCGGGAGCCCTGTTTGGATACGTCCCCGCCTGAGCCCAAGCTCAGCGCTCTCTACCAGGAGCTGATCCTCGACCACTACCGGCGGCCCCGCAACAAGGGGACGCTCGAGGGCGCGACGCACTCCGTCTCGCTCAACAACCCGCTGTGCGGCGACGAGATCGACCTGCAGCTGCGCGTGGACGGGGACGTGATCAAGGAGGCGCGCTTCATCGGGCGGGGGTGCTCGATCAGCCAGGCCGCGGCGTCGATGATGACCCAGCTCCTGAAGGACACGCCCGTGCCGCAGGCCCTCGCGCTCGCCGAGCGCATGAGCGCCATGATGCACGGCGACGAGGCCGCGGCCCGCGACCGGTCGCTCGGCGACCTGCGGGCGCTCGCCGGGGTCTCGAAGTTCCCTGTGCGCATCAAGTGCGCGCTGCTGCCCTGGAACGCATTGACCGATGCGGTCAGAGCCTGAGACTTCGAGACGCCGAGACGACTAGGTAGACGCGGCAGGCGAGACGCACAGACGCAGCAGACGCGGCAGGGGAGAACAGTCAGCGGGGCTTGGAGTCTCGCGAGGCAGCATCGCTGATCTTCCGGAGCAACCCATAGAGAGTCTTGCTAGTCTCGATGGCAAGCGCCTCGAGGCGGCCGAAGCCAGCCGGATCCAAGTATCCGACATCTCGAGCGATCTCCAACGCGGTCTGCACCTCCGCGAGCGATGACCAGGCCGTATCGAGATAGCGCCTGTATTCTCGCGTACCGCGGCGTGTGCTTCCTTCCGCGATGTTCAACGGAACGCTGTAACACGCTCGACGCAGTTGATCACCCAGAACCTCCTGCTCGTAGTCGGGGAAGCCGCGCGCCGCCTTGACGCATTCGACGGCGAGCCGTTGGGCATGCTGCCAAGCCTTCAGCTTCTGGTGGAGTGGCATGGCCGGGAATGTAGAGAACGCCGCCCAGGGCACGGCACCAATTCTACGCGAGGAGTACCTCTTCTCCGCTTTCCGACGGCTGTTCTCCCCTGCTGCGTCTGCCGCGTCTGTGCGTCTAGCCGGTCGGCGTCTACCTCGACGTCTGGGCGTCTGAGCCGGTATAATTGCCGCATGACATTCGACTACGACGTCATCGTGGTTGGCGCTGGCCATGCTGGCACGGAGGCCGCGGTCATGGCCGCTCGCCTGGACGCCAGGACTCTGCTTCTCACCTCCAACCTCGACACCATCGGCCAGATGTCCTGCAATCCCGCGATCGGCGGGATCGCCAAGGGCACCGTCGTGCGCGAGGTGGACGCCTTGGGCGGCATCATGGGCCGCGCCACCGATCGCGCGACGATCCAGTTCCGTATGCTCAACCGCTCCAAGGGTCCCGCCGTGTGGGCGCCGCGCGCGCAGTGCGACCGCACCCTCTACCGCCGGGCGGTGCGCCAGCTGCTCGAGGAGCTCGCGCCGCTGGACCTGGCGCAGGGGATGGTCACCCGGCTGCTCGTGGACGGAAACCGTGTGACGGGCGTCGAGACGGGCGACGGGCGCAACTACACGGCGCGCGCTGTGATCATCACCGCCGGCACGTTCCTGCGCGGCCGCATTCACCTTGGCACCGACACCCAGATCCCGGCCGGTCGCGCCGGTGATCAGCCTGCCGTCGAAGTCGCCCAACATATTGAGTCACTTGGACTTACGACATCACGTTTCAAGACCGGCACGCCGCCTCGGGTGGACGGCCGCACCGTGGACTGGTCCAAGGTGGAGCGCCAGGACGGCGACGGGACAGGGTACCGCTTCTCCTTCTATGAGCGGGTCGAGCTGCCCCGACAGGTACCGTGCTGGATCACGTGGGCCGGCGAGGAAGTGAAGGACATCATCCGCCGCCACCTCCGCGAATCGGCGCTGTACGGCGGAGCGATCAGCGGGCGGGGTCCCCGCTACTGCCCGTCGGTCGAAGACAAGGTGGTCAAGTTTCCCGACGCCAAGCGTCACCAGGTGTTCCTGGAGCCCGAGGGGCTCGACACCCAGGAGCTGTACGTCAACGGGCTCTCCACTTCCCTGCCCGTCGCCGTGCAGCTCGAGTTCCTCCGCGCCGTTCCCGGGCTCGAGCGCGCGAAGATGACCCGCCCGGGGTACGCGATCGAGTACGACTACTACCCGCCGACGCAACTGACTCCCTGGCTCGAGACGAAGGCACTCGAGCACCTGTTTTTCGCCGGGCAGATCAATGGCACGACCGGCTACGAGGAAGCCGCCGGGCAGGGGGTGGTGGCGGGGATCAACGCGGTCCGTCGGATCCACGGCCAGGAGCCGGTGGTCTTCGGACGGGACGACGCGTACGTCGGGGTGCTGGTGGACGACCTGGTGACCCGCGGGGTCGACGAGCCGTACCGGCTCTTCACCTCGCGCTCCGAATTCCGGCTGCTGCTGCGCCAGGACAACGCGCTGCGGCGACTCGTGCCGCTGGCTGAGCAGCTTGGCCTGCTGACGCCGGCGGAGCTGCGGGTGGCGGAGCGGCGGCTGCGTGACGAGGAGGACCTGCTCGCGCGCGCCCGGGCGACGACGATCACTCCAGCGGCGGCCGCGGCGGCGCTCGTGGCGACCGGGACGACCCTCGCCGCACCCGAACGGGTGGCGAGCGTGGCGCGGCGTCCCGGGGCGTCGCTGCGCGCCCTGCTCGCAGCGGCGGGCGTCGCCGTCGCTGCCGACGACCAGACGGTTGCGAGCGCGGAGATCGAACTCAAGTACGACGGGTATCTGGCGCGCGAGCGCGAGGCGGCGGCGCGGCTCGCCGAGCTTGCGGCGTTCGCGCTCCCTGTGGACCTGCCCTACCTCGAGCTGAAGAGCCTCGCTACGGAAGCGCGGCAGAAGCTGGACCGAATTCGTCCCAGCTCGCTCGCGCAGGCGGCGCGCATCCCGGGCGTCTCGCCCAGCGACCTCCACAACCTGGTGGTCGAGACGGCGCGCTGGCGCCGGCGGGTCGCGTAAGCTCAGCGATTCCAGCGGAGTGCCAGCAAGCGCCAGTGTTTCACGTGAAACTATCACCCCGGTTTCACGTGAAACTTGCTCTTTACGTCAGGTGTACCCATGCGTATATTTTGACCCTTAAAACCGGCCAGCAATATAACTTATTTATTGGCAACTACTTACAAGATGGCACGCGTCATCGCTATCGCAAACCAGAAGGGCGGCGTCGGGAAAACGACGACGGCCGTCAATCTCGCAGCGTCGCTCGCCACCGCGGAGCGGAAGACGCTGCTCATCGACGGGGACCCGCAGGCGAACTCGACGAGCGGCGTCGGCATCGAGCGCGATCGCATCCGTCACTCGCTGTACGACGCGCTGCTCGACGGCCGCGCTCTCGCCGACACGCGCTTCGCGCACGTGCACTTCCCCTATCTCGACGTGGTGCCCGCGACCCAGGACCTGGTCGGCGCCGAGGTGGAGCTGGTCAACAAACAGGCGCGCGAGACCGCGATGCGCCACGCGCTGCGTGACGTGCGCGACCAGTACCAGTACGTCATCATCGACTGCCCGCCGTCGCTCGGCCTCCTCACCCTCAACATGCTCGCGGCGGCCGACAGCGTCCTCATCCCGATCCAGTGCGAGTACTACGCCCTCGAGGGCCTGTCGCAGCTCTTGAACACCGTCAAGCTCGTGCAGCGGAATTTCAATTCCGCGCTCGCGATCGACGGCGTGCTGCTGACGATGTACGACGCCCGGCTCAACCTGTGCAAGCAGGTCGCCGACGAGGCGAAGGAATACTTCGGGTCGCAGATGTTCAGCATCACGATCCCGCGCAACGTGCGGCTCGCCGAGGCACCGAGCTTCGGTAAGCCGATCCTGCTGTATGACGTGCAGTCGGTGGGCGCGAAGAGCTATTTGGCGGTGGCGCAGGAGCTGATCCGCCGCGTCGAGCGCGACGCCGCCTCGACCCCTCCCGCCCCCACCTCCCCTACCCCACCTGCCGCTGAACCGCTGCCGGAGGTGCCCGCATGACGGAAACCATCGCTGGTCGCCGTCGTCTCGGCCGGGGCCTGGAAGCCCTGCTGGGACCCACCCGCGAGGAGGCCGAACGCGAGGGGAGCCTTGTCGAGCTGGCCATTGCCGACATCCGCCCCAACCCGTACCAGCCACGCCGCGACGTCGATCCCGCCGCGCTCGAAGAGCTCGAAGCCTCCATCCGCAAGGCCGGTTTGCTGCAGCCGGTGGTCGTGCGCCCGGCGCCGGGAGGCAACGGCGGCTTCGAGCTGATCGCCGGTGAACGGCGGTTGCGTGCCTGCCAGGCGCTCGGGTGGAAGAAGATCCCGGCGGTCAAGCGCGAGGTGGACGACCGCACCGTGCTGACGCTCGCGCTGGTCGAGAACCTGCAGCGCGACGACCTCTCGCCCGTGGACGAGGCGCGCGGCTATGAGCGGCTCATCGCAGAGTTCAGCCTTGCGCAGCAGGACGTGGCCGACGCCGTGGGCCGGGATCGCTCGACCGTGGCGAATGCCCTGCGGCTCCTCAAACTCCCGGCGGCGGTGCTCGGGCTGCTGCACGACGGCGGGCTGTCGGTCGGCCACGCCCGCGCGTTACTCGCCCTGGAAGATCCGCGCATGGCCACGGCGCTCGCCAAGGAGGCGGTGGACCTCGGGCTCTCGGTGCGCGACGTGGAAGACCGGGTGCGTGGCGGCCGGGCGCCGGTGCGCCGCCCGCGCCTGAAGAAGGGCGTGGGGCAGGCGCCCGAAGTGCGGCGCATCGAAGACGCGCTGCGCCGGCGCCTGGGCACGGACGTGCGCGTGACGCTCCGCGCCAAGGGCAAGGGGCAGATCCACGTCAACTTCTATTCGAACGACGATCTCGCGCGCCTCTTGGAGTTGATCCTCGGAGCGCCGTTCGACGGATGAAGAAGAAGAAAAAGGATCGCAGCGTCACGATCGTCGTCCATACCGACGGTGAGGTCGATTCGCGGACCTACCGTGTGCCGCTGTGGGTGTTCGAAGCGGGGAAGTGGGGGGCGCTCGTCTTCGGGCTCCTGGTCGTTCTGTTCTTCGCGTTCGCGGGACCGATCTCCCGGGCCGCGGCGCGCGTGCCGGGGCTCGAGCGCGAAGTTTCCAGGCTCGAGGAAGAGAACAGCCGCGTGCAGCAGCTCGCCGCGGCGTTGAACCGGGCGGAGGCGAACTACCAGGAGCTGCGCCAGCTGCTCGGGGTGAAGGCGCCGCCTGAGAAGGTCGTCGCGACCGCGGACCTGCTGCGCGCCGGCGCGGTGCGCGCCCGGCCTCCCGCCGCCCCGGCGCGCTACGAGACGGGACCCTCGGCGCCCGCGCACTGGCCCCTCGACCTCCCGGGCTTCGTGACCCGCGGCCAGGTGCGCCCCGGCGATCCGGCCGAGTCGCACCCCGGGATCGACATCGCGGCGCCCCTCGGGACGCCGGTGCGGGCGGCGGGCGGCGGGCTCGTGGAGGCCGCGGGCACGGATCCCGCGTACGGGCTGTTCGTACTCTTGCGGCACAGCGGGGGGTATGAGACGATGTATGGACATGCGTCCCGCCTCCTCGTGCGCGAAGGCGACTCGGTGCAGGCGGGGCAGGTGATCGCCCTCTCGGGCAGCTCGGGGCGGTCCACGGCGCCGCACCTCCACTTCGAAATCCGCCGCGAGGGCCGGTCGCTCGACCCCCTCGCGGTCGTGAAACAGGAGAACTGACATGGCGATCTTCACCGAGAAGGGACACGGCGCGCCGGATACCGAAACGGGGCTGTCCATCATCGGCACCGGGATGCGCGTCGTCGGCGACATCACCGCCGAGGGAGTGGTGAAGATCGAAGGCACGGTCGTGGGAACCGTGCGCGCCGGCCGGCAGGTGCTCGTGGGGAAGGGCGGGGAGGTCGAAGGGGACGTGATCTCGCGCGAAGCGATCATCGGTGGCGAGGTGCGCGGCTCGATCCGGGCCGACGAGCGGGTCGAGATCCAGTCCACCAGCGTCGTGCACGGTGACATCGCCGCGAAGCGACTGCTGGTCCAAGAGGGCGGGGAGATCAACGGTGTCGTGCGGATGGGGGAGGGCGCCCTCGAGGCCGAGCCGGCGGAGAAGGCGGGCGCGCCGAGGTCGTACTGAGCCCCCAGGATAGATATCCACACGCCGGCCGTTCCTGCGTGTGGATTTCTTATCTCCCTTTGCCAGCGGTAGTTACGACGTCAGCCGTGTGGGAATCTCGCAGCACTGTCGATAATCTGGCCAAATAATGTCTCCATACTGTCGCCACCTTTAACCTGATGGACCTCGCCCGGCTCGTGGCCTATCTGGACGACTACCTGCGCGTGCGGGAGGTCCCGGACGCCCCGGAGGCCCTGAACGGGTTGCAGGTCGCGAACGGGGGCGAGGTCACCCGGGTCGCTGCGGCGGTGGACCTGTGCGAGGCGACGGTTGGCATGGCGGCGGAGCAGGGGGCGGATCTGCTGCTGGTTCATCACGGGCTGTTCTGGGGCGGGTTGAAACCGCTCACGGGGCCCGGGTATCGGCGCGCGGCCGGGCTCATCGGAAAGGGCATCGCGCTCTACAGTGCGCACTTGCCGTTGGACCTTCATCCGGAGGTCGGCAACAACCCGGTGCTGGCGCGCCGGCTCGGCGTCACGGTGCGCGGCGAGTTCGGGGAAGAGTACGGGGTGCGGATCGGTGTGTGGGGCGAGTTGGACGCGCCCCGGGCCGCGCTCGGCCAGCAGCTCGCCGCCGCGCTCGGGGCCTCGGCCCCGCGGCTGATGCCGTTCGGGCCCGAGCGGGTGCGGCGCGTGGGGGTCGTGACGGGCGGCGCGGGCTCGATGATCGCCCAGGCTGCCGCCGCCGGGCTCGACACGTACATCACGGGCGAGGGCGCGCACTACACCTTCTTCGACGCGGAAGAGCTGCGCCTGAACGTCTTCTACGCCGGGCACTACGCCACGGAAACGGTGGGCGTGCAGGCGCTCGCCGCGCACCTGGAAGCGAAGTTCGGCCTCTCCTGGACGTTCCTCGACCATCCCACGGGCTTGTGAGCCCGCGCCGCGTCCTCGGGGTGCTCGCCGCGGCGGAGCTGTGCGGGATGGCGCCGTGGTTCAGCGCCTCGGCCGTCGCACCCACTCTCTCCAAGCTGTGGCGGCTCGAGGCCGGGGGCGCCGCGTGGCTCACGATCTCCGTCCAGCTCGGCTTCGTCGCCGGCGCTCTCGTCTCGGCGGCGCTCACGCTTTCCGATCGCTGGTCGGCGCGCCGGCTGTTCGCGGGCTCGGCCGCGCTCGCGGCGGCCGCGACGCTCGGGGTCGCGTTTGCGCCCGGACCTGCAGTCGGCATCGGGCTGCGGGTGCTCACCGGTGCTGCGCTCGCGGGCGTGTATCCGCCGGGCATGAAGATCGCGGCCGGCTGGTTCCGCGACGGGCGCGGCCTCGCCATCGGCGTGCTCGTCGGGGCGCTCACCCTCGGCTCCGCGGTTCCGCACCTCGTGCGCTGGGCGGTCGCGGCGGCCCACTGGCGCGCCGTGCTCGCCGTCGCAGCCGGTGCGGCGCTCGCGGGCGCGGCCCTGGTGCTGCGCGTGCCGCACGACGGGCCGTTCGCGGCGCCCGCCCCCAGGTTCAGCTGGAGCGCGGCGCCGCGCATCCTGCGCGATCGCGCCATGTCGCTCGCCAACCTCGGCTACCTCGGCCACATGTGGGAGTTGTACGCGATGTGGACGTGGATGGCCGCCTTCGTCGCCGAGAGCGAGCGCGCGCATGTCGGGGGCAACCCGGAGGCGGGCGGCGTGCCCGCGCTCGTCACGTTCGCCGTCATCGGCAGCGGTGCGCTGGGGTGCTGGCTGGGCGGCCGCTACGCCGACCGCTGGGGTCGAACGCTCGTGACCAGCTTCGCGATGGCGCTCTCGGGGAGCTGCGCGCTGGCGGTCGGCGCGTTGTTTGGGCGCTCGCTGACCGTCCTCGTCCCCGTGCTGCTCGTGTGGGGGGTCGCGGTCGTCGCGGACTCGGCCCAGTTCTCGGCGGCCGTGAGCGAGCTCGCGCCGCGTGACCTGGTCGGCACGGCGCTCACGCTTCAGACGAGCATCGGCTTCCTACTCACCTGTCTCACGATCTATCTGCTCCCCTGGGTCGCCGGCCAGATCGGCTGGCGCTGGAGCATGGCGGTGCTGGCGCTGGGGCCTGTGGGCGGCGTGTGGGCGATGCAGGCGCTGCGGCAGCGGCCGGAGGCGGTGCAGCTCGCAGGGGGGAGGAGGTGACGGGACTCGCCCCGCGGCCCGCGGGCCGATAGTTTCCGCCTCCTATGCGTCGCTCCCGGCCCCTCGGTCTCCTGTCCCTCCTGCTCGCGGCGTGCGCGCCACCGCCCCAGCCGGGGCGGTTCGGCCCGTCGCCTCAACCGCTCCTGCTCCCGCCTCGGTCCGCGCAACCCAGCGTGCCGACGACGGCGGACGAGTGGCGCGCGGTGGGGCGCGAGGCGGCGGCGCTCCTCTCCCAGTACGTCGCCATCAACACCACGAATCCGCCAGGCGATGAGCTCCGCACGGCGCGGTGGCTGCAGGCCGTCCTGGCGCGCGACGGGATCGACGCGCGCATCTTCGAGCCGGCGCCCGGGAAGGCGAACCTGTACGCCCGGCTCGAGGGAGACGGGAGCGCGCGGCCGCTCATCCTCCTCAACCACATGGACGTGGTGCTCGCGAGCCCCGAGTACTGGAAGGTCGATCCGTTCGGCGGCGTCGTGCGGGACGGCTACGTGTGGGGGCGGGGCGCGCTCGATATGAAGGGCGAGGCGATCGTGGAGCTGATGACCCTGCTCACGCTCAAGCGGGCCGGCGTAGCGCTCAAGCGCGACGTCATCTTCCTCGCGACGGCGGACGAGGAAGTGGGCGCGGGCGTCGGGGCGGGATGGTTCGCCGAGCACCATCCCGAGCTGGTGCAGGACGCGGAATTTCTCATCAACGAGGGCGGTACGATCCGAGCCGACGCGAGCGGCCGCATCGAGTACTACGGCGTCGGGACGACCGAGAAGTCACCGTTCTGGCTCGACGTGACGGCGCGCGGGACGGCGGGGCACGGCTCGCGTCCGACCGCGGACAACCCCGTGCACCGGCTGGTGCGCGCGCTGTCCCGGATCGCCGCCTACCAGACGCCGCTGGTGGTGACTCCCGCCACCGAGCGCTACCTCCGCGACCTGTCGACCATCGAGGCCGACGCGACGCGGCGCGCGTGGCTCGCGGACGTGCAGGCGGCGCTGCGCGACTCCGCGGCCGCGCGCGCCGTCACGGCGGACCTCACCTACAACGCGCTGCTCCGCAACACGATCTCGATCACGGGGCTCAAAGCGAGCGACAAGACGAACGTGATCCCGCCGGTCGCGAGCGCGGCGCTCGACGTGCGGCTGCTGCCCGGGCAGGACCCCGGCGCGTTCCTCGCCGAGCTCGTGCGGGTCGTGAACGACACGGCCGTCTCGATCACCCCCCAGGGACCGAACTGGCCAGCCACGGAGAGCCCGACCGACACGGAGCTGTTCCGCGCGATCGTGGCCGCCGCGCGGGAGCGGGACCCCCGCGCGCTCGTCACCACGCCGCCGCTCACCGGCTTCACGGACAGCCACTACTTCCGGCGCCTGGGGATCGTGAGCTACGGTCTGTCGCCGTTCCCGCTCAACCAGGCGGAGTCGCGCGGCGTGCACGGGAACGACGAGCGGGTGAGCCTCGACGCCCTGACGTTCGGGGCGCACTTCCTGTACGACGTGGTGGCGCGCGTCGTGGCGCGATGAGCGCGGGCGGGCCTACTTCAGCGGGACGACGAACCGCACCATGACCGTCTCGGCGGTCTGCGGCGACACGGTGCAGAAACACTCCGCGCCGATCAGCCGCTTGACCCCGAGCACCTCGGCGTCGGCGATCCCGGGTACGTCGCGGTATGTGATCTCGAGCATCGTGCCGTCGATGACGCGGTAGGCCACCGGCCGCCCGAGCAGCCGGTGGTGCGGGTCGATCTTCCCGAGGCCGTCGCTGAGGCGGTGCTGAATCTGCGTCGCCTGCTCGCGTTGGGTGGCGGGGATCTCGGTCATGGGGGGGGGCGGGCGCCGCGGCGGTTCTCGAGCACCGCCGCCGCGTTGCGGCGCATTCCCGCGAAACCCGGCCGCTCGAGCGGCGTGTCGCCGAAGCGGCGCGCGAACTCGGCGGGATCGCCGTCCAGCAATACGGTGGGGTCGGGCGCGGCGAGCTCCGGCCGCGGGGCGAGTTCGGGATCCCCCGTCGGGCGCGCGAACTTGACGTTCCACGGACACACGTCCTGGCACACGTCGCATCCGAACAGCCACTCGCCCACGAGCTGCTGCTCGGCCTCGCCGAACTCACCGGCGCGCTCGATGGTGAGGTAGGAGATGCAGCGCCGCGCGTCGAGCACGCGCGGCGCGACGAATGCGCTCGTGGGACACGCGTCGAGGCACGCACGACAGGTGCCACAGCGATCCGCCTCGAACGGCAGATCGGGGGCGAGCTCGGCATCGGTTAGCACGACCCCGATGAAGGTGAACGAGCCCATGTCCGGGTCGATCAGCATCATGTTCTTCCCGGTCCAGCCGAGCCCGGCGCGCTGCGCGAGCTCCCGCTCGGGGACGGGTCCCGCGTCGACATAGCAACGCGCGTTCGCTCCAGGAACGATCTCCCGGACGGCGGTCGCGAGCCGCTCGAGACGGCGACCGAGGACATGGTGATAATCAGCGGACCACGCGTACTGCGCGACCTTCCCGGAACCCCGGGGCATGGCCCCGGGGTCGGTCCGCCCGTGGAAGTAATTGGTGAGCGTCACCACGGCGACCCGCGCGTCGGGCATGATGCGGGCGGGGTCCCTTCGCTTCTCCGCCTGGCGATGCAGGTAGGTCATGGTGCCCGCGTACCCGGCCTCGAGCCAGCGATCGAGCTCCGCGGCGTGCGCGTTCGGCTCAAGCGACGCGATCCCCACGGCGTCGAAGCCCAACTCGAGCGCGCGACGCTTCACCTCCACGGCGTCCCTCAACGCCGTTCCTCCACGTCTCTCCTCGACGCCTGTGCTGCTCATAGGTGCATCGTCTCACGACGCCACTTCGCGAAGCGGACGACGTCCTCGAGCGGCGGCACCGCGTCTTCATCGCCGTAGGCCGTGAACATGCGCCAGCGGATGTAGTCGCGCGGCGGGAGCGGCAGGAACGGCGGGCGGCGGTACCAGTCGCGCGCCCGGAAGCTCCAGGTGAGGCGCGTGAGGTCGAGGGCGAGGCGCGGGTTGACGATCGCCCGCAGCATCAGCCGCGCCGCGAGAGCCGGCCAACTGCCGGAAGCCTGCATGCGAGAGAATCTACGTCGGGACGTGTCGAGCGCGCTTCTCCCCCTGTATATTGACCGCCTATGACGCTCGCCGGCGGCCTGCAAACGGGCCCCCACACCGGGGCGCACGCGCTCGCCCGCTACCGGAGCGAGTTCCCCGTCTTCCGGGACAGGATCTACCTCAACACCTGCTCGCTCGGCGCCCTGGGCGAGCGCGCGCGCCGGAAGGTGACGGAGTTTCTCGATCTGTGGCAGGCGCGCGGCGCGGCGGCGTGGTACGACGTCTGGTGGGCGGCGCTCGCGGAGCTGCGGGCGCGTTACGCGCGGATCGTGGGCGCCGCCCCCACGGAGATCGCGCTCGCGCCGAGCGTCTCGGTCGCGCTCTCGAGCGTCGCCGAGGCGCTCGACTACGCGCGGCGGCCGAAAGTGGTCGTGACGTCGCTCGATTTCCCGACGGTCGCGTACCAGTGGCTCGCCAAGCGGCCACGGGGCGTCGAGCTGGTGGTGGTCGAGAGCCCCGACCAGGTCTCGGTGCCGGTCGAGGCGATCGCCCGTGCGGTGGACGATCGCACGGCCCTGGTGGCGACGTCGCACGTGTACTTCACGAGCGGCGCGATCCAGGACATCAAGGCGGTGGCTGACGCCGCACGTCAGCGCGGCGCCCTCACCCTGGTCGACGCCTACCAATCGGTGGGGCAGGTCCCCGTCGACGTGCGGGCCGCGGGCGTGGACTTCCTCACGGCGGGTGGGCTCAAGTGGCTGCTCGGCGGGCCGGGCATCGTGTTTCTCTACGCGCGGGAAGAGCTCGCGCGGCGGCTCGCGCCCACGGTGGCCGGCTGGTTCGCGCACAAGAACCAGTTCGCCTTCGATCCGCGCGCGCTCGAGCTGCACGAGGACGCGCGGCGCTTCGAGCTCGGCACGCCGTCCGTCGCCGCGATCTACGCGCAGCTCGGCGGCCTCGACTACATCGACGACATCGGCGTGCCGGCGATCCGCGAGGTGACCGCGGCCCTCACCGAGGATCTGGTCGCCCGCGCCCGCGAGCACGGCTTCCGGCCCAAGGTGGCCGCCGCGGCGGTGGACCGCTCGGCCATCGTCATGCTGCCGGCGGCGGACCCGGCGGCGGCCGTGCGCCATCTCGCCGCCGCCGGCATCATCGCGGACGCCCGTCCCGGGCACGTCCGGCTGTCTCCCTTCTTCTATAACGTGCAGGACGACCATGTCTCAGCGCTCGAGCGGCTCGCAACGCACCCCGGTCACTGAGGACGAACGGCTGCTCACCCAGCTCCCCCGCGAGCGGCGGGCGTTCACCAAGACCGACTCGTGGCGCGTATTGCGGATCATGGGGGAGTTCGTCGAGGGCTTCGACACCCTCTCCGACGTCTACAACGCCGTCACGGTGTTCGGGTCGGCGCGCACCACGTCCGACGATCCCTACTACGAGAAGGCGGTCGAGACGGCGCGCATGCTCGCCGAGGAAGGCTTTCCGATCATCACGGGGGGCGGCCCGGGGATCATGGAGGCCGCGAACCGCGGCTGCCAGGAGGGGAACGGGCTCTCGATCGGCTGCAACATCGAGCTGCCGTTCGAGCAGGGCCTGAACCCGTACGTGGAACGGGCCATCAATTTCCGCTACTTTTTCGTCCGCAAGACGATGTTCGTGAAATACTCGACCGCGTTCATCGTGTTTCCGGGCGGGTACGGCACGATGGACGAGCTGTTCGAGGCCCTGACGCTGATCCAGACCGGCAAGGTGAAGTATTTCCCCGTGATTCTCATCGGGCGGGAGTACTGGCAGGGCCTCGCCGAGTGGTTGCGGGACCGCGTGGCGGGAGAGGGGAAGATCGCCGTGAAGGATCTCGAGCTCCTCCACATCACCGACAGCCCGCGGGAAGCCGTGGCCATCGTGCGGCAGGCCCGCGAGCGCCGCAGCCAGGCCCTGCCCCTCGACGCGCAAGGGGACACGTGACGGCACCATGACACGCAAAGACTTCCTGCGCGGCCCGCGCATCGACCCCAAGCCCATCACCGGCCGGGAGACGGTCCCCGAGCTGGTGGACAACGCGTTTCTCGCCTACAACGCCGGACGGCTCGCCGAAGCGTGCCGGCTGTACGCCGAGCGGATGCTCGCGGACGACGTGACGGTGGGGATGAGTCTCACGGGCGCGATGACGCCCGCGGGGCTCGGGATGTCCACGATCATCCCCCTCATCGAGGCGGGGTTCATCGACTGGATCGTGTCCACGGGCGCCAACCTGTACCACGACGCCCACTTCGGCCTCGGGCTGGCGATGCATCGCGGCACGCCGTTCGCCGACGACGTGGAGCTCCGCGAGGAGGGCGTCGTCCGCATCTACGACATCTTCTTCGACTACGAGGTGCTGCTCTCGACCGATGCGTACATCCGGGACGTGTCGGCGCGTCCGGAGTTCCAACGCTCGATGAGCACGGCGGAATACCATTACCTGCTGGGCGGCTACATCCTGGAGCGCGAGAAGGCGCTGGGGATCTCCCGCAAGTCGGTGCTCGGCGTCGCGCACACGTGCGGCGTGCCGATCTACACCTCGTCCCCGGGCGACTCCTCGATCGGGATGAACGTCGCCGAGCAGGCGCTGTCCGGGTCGCAGCTGCGCTTCGACCCGAGCGCCGACGTGAACGAGACGTCGGCCATCGTGTTCGACGCGAAGACGAGCGGCGGCAAGAGCGGCGTGCTGCTCATCGGCGGCGGCAGCCCCAAGAACTTCGTGCTCCAGACCGAGCCCCAGATCCAGGAGGTGCTCGGCATCAGCGAGAAGGGGCACGACTACTATCTCCAGATCACCGACGCGCGCCCCGATACGGGCGGCCTCTCCGGCGCCACGCCGTCCGAGGCGGTGAGCTGGGGGAAGGTCGATCCCGACCAGCTGCCCGGCACCGTCGTCTGCTACCTCGACAACACCGTGGCTTTCCCGATCGTCGCCGCGTACGCGCTCGCCAAGCGGAAGAAGCGCCGCCTGAAGCGCCTGTACGACCGGCGCGACGAGATGATGCGCCGGCTGACTGCGGCCTACATCGAGGCGAAGGCGGACCGCGACGCGCGCGCGGAGGGGACGACTGTCGGGCGCCGGCCCTAGGCCGGACACCGCGGCCGCCGCCTCCAGGGCGTACGCCACCTACGCCCTGGGGCTGCTGACGCTCATCAACCTCCTCAACTACACCGACCGGAACGTCGTCTTCGCGCTGTTCGAGCCGATCAAGCGCGAGCTGGCGCTTTCCGACCAGCAGCTCGGCTGGCTCGGCTCGGCGTACGTGATCGTGCTGTCGCTCGCGGCGCTGCCGCTGGGGGTGATCGGGGATCTGAAGTCGCGGCGTGCGGTGATCGCGTTCGGCGTCGGGTTGTGGAGCCTGTTCACCGCCCTGGGCGCGACGGTGAGCCGCTTCTGGCAGCTGCTGTTCTGCCGCGCGATGGTGGGCGTGGGCGAGGCCGGGTACGGCCCCGCCGCGCAGGCGCTCATCGCCGAGTTCTTCAAGGGCAAGCGGCGCGCCTTCGCCATCGGCATCTACTCCGTGGGCATGACGTTCGGCGGCGTGCTGGGGATCTGGCTCGGGGGCGTGCTCGCGGAGCGCTACGGCTGGCGCACGGCGTTCGTGGTGCTGGGCGTCCCCGGCTTCCTGCTCGCGCTGCTCGCGTCGCGGCTGCGGGAGCCGCAGCGCCGCGCCCCGCCGCCCCTGCGGGCGACGGTGGAGGGGTGGTACGACCGGGGGCGCCAGCACCTGCGCCAGGCGCTCGTCCTCGGCCGGCCGCTGATCTGGCTGACGGTGACGGGGGCGCTCCTCTCGAGCGCGCTCGACCTGTTCCGGGGGCTGCCCCCCGGGCTCGACACGGCGGTGTTCGGTGTGTTCGTGAGCATGGGGATCATATGGACCGTGGTCCGTCTCGTCCCCCTGGCGGTGCGCGGCACGACCGAGGCGACCGAGGTCGCGGCCAGCGCGTTCGGCGAGTTCCTGCAGGCATCCGCGACGGTGCTGCGCACGCCGACCCTGATCTGGATGTTCGTGGGCGGCGCGCTCGTGACGTTCGCAGTGAACGGGCTGATCGCGTGGGCGCCGAGCTTCCTGGAGCGCACGCACGGGCTCTCGGTGGCCGCGGTGGGACGGCAGTTCGGGTCGTGGGGTCTCCTGGGGGGCGCGCTCGGCGCGCTGTTCGGCGGCCGGGCGGGAGACTGGCTGCTGGCGCGGTGGAGCGGGGGGCGCGTGGTGGTCTCGGGCGCCGGCTTCGTGCTCGGCGGCCCGGTGTGCGCGGCGCTGCTGCTGATCGACGAGCTGCGGCTCTTCGTGCCGCTGCTGCTCGCGACGTTCTTCCTCTATTCCTGGTACAACGGGCCGCTCTCGGCGGTGATCATCGACGTCGTGCCGGCGGCGGTGCGGGCCTCGGTGCTCGGCGCCTACGTGCTGTTCTCGCACCTCGCAGGAGACGCGATCGCGCCGCCGCTCATCGGGTATCTCTCCGACCGGTTCGGCCTGCGGCCGGCGATGTTGCTGCTCCCGACCGCGGGGGCGGTGGGCGGCTTGGTCATCTTGATCGCACTGACTACTGTGGGCAGGGACATGCAACGGGTGAGAGCGTGATTGCGGATTTGGGATTGCGGATTGCGGATTATCGCGAACGAAGCTCGTGCGCTTCAATCCGCAATCCACAATTCGCAATCCGCAATGGAGAGGGGTGGTGGAGGGCGGGATGAAGATCGCCGTGGTGTTCGACACCCTGCACCCCGAGTGGGAGGACGCCGACTACAAGAAGGAAGTCGACGCCAAAGTCGAAGAGGCGGAGTACGACGTGGCGCGCGCGCTCCTGGCCCAGGGGCACGAGGTGCTGATGGTCGGGGTCGGGGAGCAGCTGGGGCGGATGCTCGAGCGACTCGAGGCGTTCCAGCCGAAGCTCGTGTTCAACGGGTGCGAGGCGTTCCGCGGGCACGCCCGTCACGAGTACGCGCTCGCGGCCGTGCTCGAGATGCACGGCTACCGCTACACCGGGTCGTCTCCGACGGCGCTGCTCGTCGCCCGCAACAAGTCGCTCACCAAGAAGATCCTCGCCTACCACGGGATCCGGGTGCCGGCGTTCGCCGAGTTCCACGCGGGCGAGAAGCCGCTGCGGCCGTCCGAGCTGCGGTTCCCGCTCATCGTGAAGCCGCTGCTCGAGGACGCCTCGGTCGGCATCGCGCAAGCCTCGGTGGTGGAGAACGACGACGACCTCGCGGAGCGTGTCAAGTTCGTCCACGAGAAGTTCCATCAGGCGGCGATCGTCGAGGAGCTGATCGAGGGGCGCGAGCTGTACGTCGGGCTCCTCGGGAACGCGACGGTGCAGGTGCTGCCGGTCGTCGAGATGACGTTCGGTGAGGCGAACGGCGGCGAGCACCGCATCGCGACGTACAAGGCGAAATGGGACGAAGAGTACCGCAAGCGCAAGAAGATCAAGAACATCTTCGTGAAGGGCCTGTCGGACGAGGTGGCGGCGAAGATCGCCGACATCTGCACGACGGCGTTCCACGCCCTCTGGCTGCAGGACTACGGCCGCGTGGACCTGCGGTGGACGCACGACGACGAGGTGTACGTGCTCGAGGTGAACCCCAACCCGTTCATCGCCTACGAGCACGAGATGGCGAACGCGGCCGAGAAGGCGGGGATGGGTTACAACGAGTTCGTCCAGCGGATCGTGGACGAGGCGCTGGCGCGTGACCCGGCGTAGGCGCGAGGTCCCGACCCCCGAGCTCCGCTGCCCGACCTGCCGGGCGGAGCTCGAGCGCTTCTGGTCCTACTGCTCGAACTGCGGCCGGCGCCTCGAGTGGCGCGACACGACCAAGGAGACGGGGACGGAGTGCTACTACTGCCGCTGGGTCGTGTCGGACAGCTTCGCGTTCTGCCCGTGGTGCGGCCGGGAGATCCGGGACCAGGACTCGAGTGCCGAACCGCTCAAGGCGCCGAAGGGGTTCCGCTACGAGCGGCGCTGCCGCTGGGGGTGCGGCGGCGGCGTGATGTACCCGATGCGGTTTTGCCCCTGGTGCGGCCGGCCGCAGAAGTGGCGCTACTACGAGTTCCAGAACGTCTGCCCGCATTGCAGCAAGGGCGTGAACGACTGGATGGAGGTCTGCCCCTGGTGCGGCGAGGACGCGACCGGGCGCGATCTGATCCGCCGGGGGCTGCGCCGGGTGCGCCAGCTGCTCGTGGTGGCGCGCATCAAGGCCTGGGACTACCGGGTGCTGCTCCGGCCCGGCATGTCGGGGGTGACGCACCGCACGCCCAAGATCATCGAGATCGAGCGGCGCTACGTGACGGGGAAGCGGCGGCGCGACGAGATCTCGTGGAACATGCTCTCCGGCCTGATCCTCCACGAGCTGGGGCACTCCTTCCTGTACCACAACTGGGTGTTCACGCGGACGGGGCGGTTCCGTCGCGCCTTCGGCGAGGTGCGGAGGGCCTACCGCGTGGCGGACTCGAAGTGGGTGGACTTCGAGCGCCGCGGCGTCACGACGACGCTGCCCAACTTCGTCACCGGCTACGCCGCGACGCACCCGCAGGAGGACTTCGCCGAGACGTTCCGGTTCTACGTGGCGCGGCGGGGGCGGCTCCGCGAGCTGTTCGCCGAGTTCGGCCGCAAGCGCAAGGGCGTCCCGGTGTTCGAGAAGTTTCTGGTGCTGCACGATTACGTGAGAAGCCTGCGCGGGTGGAGATGACTTCTCTCCATTAGTTTAGTATTGAAGCACCCAACCCTGGCCAAAGGGGACTCATGGCTCTGATGCGCACCTCGAATCCGGCCCTCAACGCCAAGACGTTCGCCGACCTGCGGCGCGATCCCGCCGCGCCGCCGATGACGCTCGAGGGCACGGTGAACAAGGCGGCCTTCCTCCTGTTCCTGGTGATCGTGCCGGCGGCCTGGGTGTGGTCCCGGGTGCGAACCGGCTTCGACCCGGCGGTGGCGGGCCCCTTCATCCTGCTCGGCGCGATCGGCGGATTCATCGTGGCGATCGTCACGATCTTCAAGAAGCAATGGTCTCCCGTCACGGCGCCCGTGTACGCCGCGCTCGAGGGCCTGGCGATCGGCGGGCTCTCGGCGCTGCTCGAGACCAAGTACCCCGGGGTCGTGATGCAGGCGGTGGGACTCACCTTCGCCACGCTCGCCGCCATGCTGCTGGCCTACCGCTCGGGGCTGATCAAGGCCACCGAGAAGTTCAAGCTCGGCGTCGTCGCCGCGACCGGCGCCATCGCGCTGTACTACCTCATCGGCCTCGGCCTGTCGCTCTTCGGGGTCGCGATGCCGTTCCTCCAGGGGAACAGCACGGCGAGCCTCGTGGTGAGCGGCGTCATCGTGGTCGTCGCGGCCCTGAACCTCATCCTGGATTTCGACTTCGTCGAGTCCGGCGTGACCGCCGGCGCCCCGAAATACATGGAGTGGTACGGAGCGTTCGGCCTCATGGTCACGCTCATCTGGCTCTACCTGGAGATCCTGCGGCTGCTCGCCAAGTCGCGCAGCCGGCGGTAATCACGGTTTACTGACCCGCGCCACTTCCTTCGCGAACGCGCGCGACCGCTCCACCAGCTTCAAGTAGGCCGCGATCTCCGCCGCGCGGCGGTCCGCGTCCCAGCCGAGCGCCTCGCCCATCCGATCCGCGATGGCGCTCGTTGCCGGGACGGCCTGGTCGCGCGTCGCGTAGAACAGATGGAGTCGCCGCACCAGCACGTCCGCGAGGCGGACCGCCATCTCGCGCTCCACGGCGTGCGCCACCTCGGCCCAGATCTCCGGCCGCCCCGCCACGATCGGCTCCCCCAGGGCGCGCTCCCGGTCCACCACGTTGAGCACCGCCGCCGCCTCGCTGCCGTAGCGTCCCACGAGGTGGCGGGCCGTCCCCTCGGGCACGCCGCGCGCCGTCGCCGCCTCCACCAGCACCTCGAGGTCCGCGGTCTCGCCGCCCGGAAGCGGCAGGCGGTCCGTCGGCGGGCGCGGGGGGCGCGGGCGGCCGTCGAGCGCGCGCAGCCGGGAGGCCACCCGGTCCACCATGTCGCGCGCCATCACGCGGTGGGTGGTGAGCTTGCCGCCCGCGATCGTCAGGAGCCCGCTCGGGCTCTCGACGATCCGATGCTCGCGCGACGCCTGCGAGGGGGCCATGTCCCGGGTCGGGCGGAGCAGCGGTCGCAGCCCCGCCCAGCTCGCGACCACGTCGTGCGGCGAGAGGCGCGCCTGGGGGAAGAAGGCGTTCGCCGAGCGCAGCAGGTAGATCACGTCGGGCGCCGTGGCGCGGACCTCGTCAGGCGATACGTCCTCGTCGGTGTCCGTCGTGCCGATGTAGCTCAGGTCCCCCCACGGCAGGACGAACATCACCCGCCCGTCGATCGGCGAGGTGAGGGTCACCGCCTGCGTGTTCGCGAGGCGCCGGCGCGGGACGGCGACGTGCGCGCCTTTGGTGAGCCGCAGCAGGGGCTCGGCGCCGGGGTCGTCGAGGCGCCGCAGCCGGTCCACCCACGGCCCCCCCGCGTTCACCACCACGAGCGCCCGCAGGGCGTACGGGTGGCCGGTTAGGCCGTCGCGTACGGTGGCCCCGCGCACCCGCCCGTCCGGCTTGAGGAGCGTCGTGACCTCGGCGTAGCTCGCGACGAGGGCGCCCGCCTGCGCCGCGCTTCGCATCGTCGCGATCACCAGGCGGGCGTCGTCGGCCTGGGCGTCGTAGTACAGCGCCGCGCCCTTCAGATCCTTCTCGCGCAGCGCCGGCTCGAGGCGCCGCACGGCCTTGCGGCGGAGCCAGCGGTGCCGGTGGACGTTGCGGAACGCAGCCAGCAGGTCGTACAGCCACATGCCGGCCCGGAGCTTCCAGGCGGGCACGCGCGCCCCGCGGTACGCCGGGAACAGGAAGGGCAGGGGGCGCACCAGGTGGGGGGCGATGGTGAGCAGCACCCGGCGCTCGCGGCTTGCCTCGAGCACGAGCCGGAAGTCGTACTGCTCGAGGTAGCGGATGCCGCCGTGGATGAGCCGCGAAGACAGCGACGACGTCCCGCCGCCGAAGTCGCCCTTGTCGACGAGCGCGGTCCGGAAGCCGCGCAGCGCGGCATCGCGCGCGATCGCGGCGCCCGTGATGCCGCCGCCGATCACGAGCACGTCGACCGGCTCGGCGGCCATGGCTTCGAGCGCCGCGCGGCGCGTGCGAAACGAGAACGGTGTGTCGACCGACAACTCCCGCCCCTCCCGGGGTCATGGTAGGTTTCGAGCGTGTTTTCCCAGGGTGTGCCGCCGAGCACACCCTTCAGGGTGTGACCACCGGGAGGAGAATGTAATGCCGGGAGTGAACGGACGGCGCGTCGCGGTCATCGCCGGTTGCCGCACGCCGTTCTGCAAATCGGGGACACTGCTCAAGGACGCCCGCGCGGTGGACCTCGCCCGCTTCGCGGCTCGCGAGCTGCTCGAGCGCACGAGCCTCGACCCCGCGGAGGTGGATGCGGTCATCTTCGGCCAGGTGGTCCCGTCGGCGCTCGTGCCGAACGTCGCCCGCGAAGTGAGCCTCCTCCCCCAGTTCCCCAGAGAGATCCCCGCCTATTCGTTGAACCGCGCTTGCGCCTCCTCCGCGCAGGCCGTCGCCAACGCCCACGACGAGATCGCCCTCGGCAAGGCCGACGTCGTGCTCGCCGGTGGCGTCGAATCGCTCTCCGACATCCCGATCCTCGCCTCGCGCCGCCTCGCCGACATCCTCGTGGAGGCGAGCAAGGTGAAGACGCTCGCGGCGCGGGTGCGGACCTTCAGCCGGATCCGGCCGCGCGATCTGATCCCCGTCTCCCCCGCGATCGCCGAGCCGTCCACCGGGCAGACGATGGGCCAGTCGGCCGAGAAGATGGCGAAGGAGAACCAAGTGTCGCGCGCCGAGCAGGACCGCTGGGCGCTCCGCAGCCACGAGCTCGCCGCCCGGGGGACCGACGACGGCCGGATCACCGCCGAAATCGCGCCCTGGCTGCCGACGCGCCTGGACGATCCGGCCGTGACGACGGACAACGGCATCCGGCGCGACACGTCGCTCGAGCAGATGGCGAAGCTCAAGCCCGTCTTCGACCGCCGGTACGGCACGGTCACCGCGGCGAACTCTTCGCCGCTGACCGACGGCGCGTCGGCGGTGCTGCTGATGAGCGAGGAGGCGGCCCCCGCCCTCGGCTATGCGCCGCTCGCGTACATCCGGTCGTATGCGGTGGCGGCGGTGGACCCCGGCTGGCAGCTGCTCCAGGCCCCGATCTTCGCAGTCCCCAAGGCGCTCGAGCGCGCGGGCATCGAGTGGCGCGAGCTGGGCTTGATCGAGGTGCACGAGGCGTTCGCGGCGCAGGTGCTCTCCAACTTTCGCGGGTGGGCCACCAAAGGGTGGGAGATCGATGAGGACATCATCAACGTGATGGGCGGCTCCATCGCGATCGGCCACCCCTTCGGCGCCACCGGCGGCCGCATCGTGACGACGCTCGCGAACGAGATGGCCCGCCGCGACGTGCAGTTCGGCCTCCTGTCCATCTGCGCCCAGGGCGGGATGGGTTTCGCCATGGTCCTGGAGCGCCGCTGATGGCCGGACCCGCGCTCACCTGGGCGCTCGCCGACGGGGGTGTCGCCGTCGTCACCTTCGACCTGCAGGGCGAGCCGGTCAACAAGATCTCGAGCACCGTGAAGCGGGACATGCTCGCCACGTTCGAGGCGCTGGAGCGCGACGCGGCGGTCGCGGCCGTCGCGTTCTTCTCCGGAAAACCCGACAACTTCATCGCGGGCGCGGACATCGAGGAGTTCGTCCGGCTCGCAAGCGCCGCGGAAGCGGAACGGCTCTCGGCCGACGGCCAGGAGCTGCTCGAGCGCGTGGCGCGCTTCCCCAAGCCGGTGGCCGTCGGCATTCACGGCGCGTGCCTCGGCGGCGGCCTCGAGTTCGCCCTCGCGTGCCGCTACCGCGTCGCCTCCGATCACCCCAAGACCCAGCTCGGCCTTCCGGAAGTGCAGCTCGGCATCCTCCCCGGCGCGGGCGGTTGCCAGCGGCTGCCGCGCCTCATCGGCGCGCGCGCCGCGCTCGACATGATCCTCGCGGGGAAGGTCGAGCCGGCCCAGAAGGCGTTCCGGCTCGGGATCGTGGACGAGCTGGTGCACCCCGCCATCCTCAAGGACGTCACGGTCGCCGCGGCGCGGCGGATGGCGGGCGGCTGGCGACCCAGACGCAAGCGGCAGGGGGGCGGGGGCTTCGTCGGGTGGCTGCTCGACGGCAATCCGCTGGGCCGCCGGCTGGTGTTCCGGGCGGCGCGGAAGCAGGTCCTCGCGAAGACCGGCGGCAACTATCCCGCGCCGCTCGCCGCCCTGGAAGCGGTCGAGCACGGACTCAAGCACGGGATGCCGGAAGGCCTAAAGCGGGAAGCGCAGCTCTTCGGCCAGCTCGCCGTCACCGACGTCTCCCGCAAGCTCGTCCAGATCTTCTTTGCCACGACCGCGCTCAAGAAGGACTTCGGGATCGCGAATCCCCCGCCGCCGCTCGAGGTGAAGCGGCTCGGCGTGGTGGGCGCCGGGTTCATGGGCTCGGGGATCGCGGGCACCGCCGTCGCCCAGGCGGCGGTGGACGTCCGGCTGAAGGACGCCGACCTGCCGCGCGTCGCCAAGGGCCTCGCCGCCGCGCGGGAGATCCTGGACGACCGGCTCAAGCGCCGCCGCATCAGCCGGTACGAGCATGCGCGGCTGGTGGCGCTGTTGTCGGGCGGGGACGACTACGCCGGGTTCGGGCGTGCCGATCTGGTGATCGAGGCGGTGTTCGAGGACCTCGCGGTCAAGCGGCAGGTCCTGAAGGAGGTGGAGGGCGCGACGCGAGACACCGCCCCCCCCGTGTTCGCCTCCAACACCTCCACCATCCCGATCACGAGCATCGCCGAAGGAGCGAACCGGCCGGAACGCGTGATCGGCATGCACTTCTTCTCCCCCGTCGTGCGCATGCCGCTGCTCGAGGTGATCCCGGCGGCGCGGACCGCCCCGGAAGCGATCAGCACCGCGGTGGCGTTCGGACGGCGGATGGGGAAGACCGCGATCGTCGTGCGGGACAGCCCCGGGTTCTGGATCAACCGCATCCTCACGCCCTACATGAACGAGGCGGGCCAGCTGCTCGCCGAGGGGGTGGCGATCGAGGAGATCGACCGGCTGATGGTCGAGTTCGGGTTCCCCGTCGGGCCGATCACGCTGCTCGACGAAGTGGGCATGGACGTCGCGGAGAAGGTGGCGGGCGTGATGCACGCCGCGTTCGGCGAGCGCTTCGCGCCGTCTCCGGCGTTCGCCGGGATGGTCAAGGCCGGCCGGCTCGGCCGGAAGGCGGGCCGGGGCTTCTACAAGTACGGCGGCGGGAAGAAGGGCGACGTCGACCCCTCGGTCTATGAGCTGATCGGCACGCAGCCGAACGGCGGCCCCCGGCCGGCGGAGGTCATCCAGCGCCTGGTGGTGGTGATGCTGAACGAGGCCGCGCGCGGCGTGGGCGAAGGCATCGTCCGCACCCCGCGCGACGGCGACATCGGCGCCATCTTCGGCTTCGGATTTCCGCCGTTTCGCGGCGGTCCGCTGCGCCATGCGGACGACCTCGGTGCCGCGCGGCTCGTCGGCGAGCTCGAGCGGCTCGCCGAGCGCTACGGCCCGCGCTTCGCCCCCTGCGACGTGCTGCGTGATCAGGCGCGGCACAACTCGAAGTTCTACCCTGGCCCCTAACCCCAGCCCCCAACCCCTGATGTTACGCGCCAGTCTCCTCTGGCTCAGCGAGCAACCCCGCGTTTTCCGGTTCATCCGCACGAACGGCCTCGCGCGCCGGTTCGCCGCGCGCTTCGTCGCCGGCGAAACGGTGGACGAGGGGATAGCCGTCGTGAAGGAGCTCAACGCGGCAGGCATCGCCGCGAGCCTCGACCTGCTGGGCGAGGCGGTGCACAACGCCGCCGAGGCGCGCGCCGCGCGCGATACCTACCTCCAGACGCTGGACCGCGTGCGGGCGGCCGGCGCCACGGCGCACGTGTCACTCAAGCTCACGCAGATGGGGCTCGACATCGACGAGGCGCTGTGCGTCGAGAACGTGCGCGCCGTCGTCGCGCGGGCGAAGGCGCAGGGCTCCTTCGTGCGCATCGACATGGAGCAGTCCGACTACACGGAGCGCACCCTGCAACTCTTCAAGCGGACCTTCCATCCGGAGTTCGGCAACGGTGTCGGCATCGTGCTCCAATCGTACCTGCGCCGCACCGAGCAGGACGTGGAGCAAATGATCGCGCTCGGCGCCCGCGTGCGGCTGTGCAAGGGCGCGTACCAGGAGCCGGCCACGGTCGCGTTCCCGGACAAGCGGGACGTGGACGCGAACTACGTGCGCTGCATGGAGCGGCTGCTGCTCAAGGGCGACTATCCGGGCATCGCGACCCACGACGTGCGGATCCTCGAGCGCGCGAAGGCGTTCGCGCGCGACAGGGGCATCCCGCACGCCCGTTTCGAGTTCCAGATGCTGTACGGCGTGCGGCGCGACCTGCAGCTCGCGCTCAAGCGTCAGGGCTACAACGTCCGGGTGTACGTCCCGTTCGGCACGCAGTGGTATCCCTACCTGATGCGCCGGCTCGCCGAGCGGCCGGCGAACGTCGCCTTCCTGGTCGGCAACGTGCTGCGGGAGTCCCTACGGCGGAGCTGACCGACGACACGCTCGGCGGGTACCAGCGCGTGCACGAGCGGGCGCCCGCCTTCGGCGGCTCGGACGGCCAGGCCTATTCCGTCGCCACCTTCGTGGACGACACCCCGGACGCGACCGGCCGCTTCGGGGCGGCGTTGCTGTTCGTGCGGTGGTCGGAGGCGGGTGACCGCCCCGTGGGCCATCTCGAGACGGATTATCTGGCGTGGGGCGCCACGCCCGCCGCGGCGCTCGCCCCCCTGCTCGCCCTCCCGCTGCGCGAGGTGAAGCGGCATCTCGATCGCTGTATCGACGCCCAGGGAGGGGGGACGGGGGAAGGGGGACGGGGGTGACGACGGGTGTGGTGCTGGCTCGCACGGGATCCACCTACCGCGTGCACACCGATCGCGGCGAAGTGACCGCGAGGCTGCGCGGCAAGCTCAAGCACCGGGACGACGACCGGGTAGTGGCGGGCGACGTCGTCGAGCTCGAGGTCCACGCCGACGGCGGCGCGACGATCTCCGGCGTGCGGCCGCGGCGCAGCGTCCTGGCGCGCCGGGCCGCGGGCGAGCGCCGTCCACGGCCGCAGCCGATCGCCGCCAACGTGGACCAGGTGCTCGTGGTCGCCGCGGCGCGCGATCCGGAGCCCAACCTGCGGATGCTCGACCGCTTTCTGGTGATCGCGGACGCGAACCGGCTGCCGTGCGTCGTGATCCTCAACAAGATCGAGCTCGACCGGGGCGCGCTGGCGCGGCTTGCCGGGCGCCTCGGCCCGGCGGGCTACCAGGTGCTCGCCACCTCCGTGAAGCAGGCGGAGGGGCTCCCCGCGCTGCGTGATCTGTTGCGCGGCCGGGCCTCGGTGCTCACCGGCCCGTCGGGCGTCGGGAAGTCGAGCCTCGTGAACGCCATCGAGCCGGGGCTGAAGCTCCGCATCGGCGAGATCAGCGGGAAGTCGGGGACGGGGCGGCACATCACGCGGGCGGCGCAGCTCGTGCCGCTCGCGGCGGGAGGGTACGTGGTGGACACCCCGGGGCTGCGCGAGGTGGGGACCTGGGGGATCGATCCGGAGCTGCTCGCGGCCTGCTTCCCCGAGTTCCGCCGCTTCCTCGACCAGTGTCGGTTCGACAACTGCCGCCACCTGGTCGAGCCGGCGTGCGCCGTGCGGCAGGCGGCGGAGGAAGGGAAGTTCGCGCTCGATCGGCTCGTGTCCTACCAGCGCATCTACGAGGAGGTCAGCGTTCCTTCCTGGTCCAGCGCTCGGCGTCGCGCGAGGTGACCTTGCGCATCGTCGCGGCGAAGGCGTCGTCGAGGTCGATCCCCAGCGAGTTGGCGAGACAGATCACCACGAACAGGATGTCGGCGAGCTCCATCGCGATCGACCCTTCGGCCTCGTCCCGCTTCTTGGTCTTCTCGCCGAACCGGTGGTTGATCTCGCGCGCCAGCTCGCCCACTTCCTCCGTGAGCCGGGCGACGTTCGTGAGCGGCGGGAAATACCCTTCCTTATATTGGCCGATCCATCGGTCGACCGTTTGTTGTGCTTCGCGCAGGGACAAGGGAGGCTCCGCGTAGTCGTGAAGGCCGATCTGCCGCCGCTCGTGGTCCCGTTCCGCGGCGAGCGCTACGCCGCCAGGGAGCGGCTCAGCGCGCTCATCGCTCCTCCGTACGACGTGATCTCGAAGGACGACCGCGCGCGCTACGCCGCGCGGGACCCCCACAATATCGTGCATCTCATACTCCCGGAAGCGCCGCCCGGCGAGGACCGGTACGCGCGCTCGGCCGCCGCGCTCGCGGCGTGGCGCGGCGAGGGCGTCCTCGCCGCTGACTCCGCGGACGCCGTGTACGTCGTCGCCCAGGAGTACGCCCTGCCGTCCGGCGAGCGGCGCACGCGGACGGGAATGTTCGCCGCCGTCGCCGCCGAGCCGTTCGCCACCCGGCGGGTGCGGCCGCACGAGCGGACGCACGCCGGACCCAAGGCCGACCGCCTCGCCCTCCTCAAGGCGACGCGGACGAATCTCGAGTCGATCTTCCTGCTCGCCCCCGACCCGGACCGCGCGCTGGCCCGGGCCCTGGCCGAAGCTGCGGCGGGCGTGCCCCCCCCCGCGGCGCGGGCCGAGCTCGACGGTACCGTGCTGCGTCTCTGGGTCGTATCGGGAGAGCGGGCGGCGCGGCTTGCCGAGCTCGCGGGCCGGTCGCAGCTCTACATCGCCGACGGCCATCACCGCTACGAGACCGCCGTCGCCTACGCGCAGGCCGATCCCGCCGCCGCCCGGGTGCTCTCCTTCATCGTGCCGACGAGCGATCCCGGACTCACGGTCCTTCCCACCCACCGCATCATCTTCGGGGCCGGCCGCGACGCCGCGACGCTCGTCGCCGCCTGGCGGGAATGGTTCGACATCGGGCGGGTGGCGCCCTGTATGGACCGCGTTGAGCGCCTCGCCGAGCTGGGCCGCGAGCGCACCGCGTGCATCGTGGCATTCCCGGGCGCCTACGACGTGACCCTGGTCTTGAGGCCCGACGCCGCACTCGACCGGATCCCGGAGCTCGGCGGGTCACCCGCCGTGCGCGCGCTCGACGTCGCGCGCATCGAGGCGCTCGTGGTGCAATACATCCTTGGCGCCGGCACGGCGACGCCCTCGCTGTCGTACACGCCGGACGCGCACGCCGCGTTCGACGCCGTGCGCAGCGGACACGCCGCGGCGGCCGTGGTCCTCAACCCGACCAAGGTGGAGCAGGTGCTCGCCGTGGCGGACGCGGGCGACGTGATGCCGCCGAAGTCGACGTACTTTGTTCCCAAAGTCCCGAGCGGTCTGGTGCTCCGACCCGTATCTTCCGAGCCATGAGCCCCCGTCCCCGCGACCGCATCCTCGCCAATCTCGAATCCATCTACCGCGAAGCCTACGAGCGCGCCAAGGCCGCCGGCGACCAGGCGCGCATGGCCGACCTCGACGCCGCCTATCAGCGCGAGCAGCTGCTGCTCGAGGTGCTGCTCGACGTCCGCGATGCGCTGGCCGCGCTGCCCGCGTCCCCCCCCGAGTCGCGCCCCGACCAGAATCCCGGGCCCGATCCGATCACGGCGCTCGAGACCATCCGCCGGATCACGAGACTCCGCTGAGGACCACTGCATGAACCGACGACTTTTGGTGGGTGCGCTGTGCCTGGCGCTCGCCGCCTGCGGCCCCCCCCCCTCCCGCACGGCCGACATCGTCATCACGGGCGGCCTCGTGTGGACCGGCCTTTCTTCCGACGGACCCCAGCCCGGCGCGGTGGCGATCGCCGCCGGCAAGATCCTCGCCATGGGCGACTCGGCCGCCGTCGCGCGCTACGTGGGGTCGGGCACCCGGGTGATCCGGGCCGACGGCGGGCTGGTGACGCCGGGCTTCGCGGACGGCCACACCCACTTCATCGACGGCGGCTTCCAACTCGCCTCCGTGGACCTGCGCGATGCGGCGACGCCGCAGGAATTCATCCGCCGGTTGAAGCAGTACGCCCGCACGCGGCGACCCGGGGAATGGATCCTCGGCGGCGATTGGGACCACACCCTGTGGCGAGGGGCGCCGCTGCCGCGGCACGAGTGGATCGATTCCGTCACGCCAGACAACCCCGTGTTCGTGAGCCGGCTCGACGGGCACGAGGCGCTCGCCAACGCCGCCGCCATGCAGGCTGCGGGGATCACGAGGGACACGCCGACGCCGCCCGGCGGCGAGATCGTGCGGGACGCCCGCACCGGCGAGCCGATCGGGATCTTCAAGGACCAGGCGCTCGACCTGATCGGCCGCGCGGTTCCCGCGCCGTCCCCCGAGCAGCGCGACTCCGCGCTCGCTCGCGCGCTCGCCTACGCGGCCTCCCTGGGCGTCACCGCCACGGCCCATATGTCCGCCTCGTGGGCCGACCTCGCCAGCTACCGCCGCCTCGAGCGGGCGGGGGGGGGCCGCCTCATACTGCGCGTCGCCCTGTACCTGCCGCTCGACGCCTGGCGCGCCGTGGCGGACACCGTCCGGCGCGCGGGGGCGGGAGACGATTGGGTGCGGATCGGCGGGCTCAAGGGCTACATGGACGGGTCGGCGGGCTCGCGCACCGCGTACTTCGTCGAGCCGTACAGCGACTCGGCGGGCTACCACGGTCTGATGCAGAACAGCGAGGCCGACATGCGGGCGTGGATCGGCAACGCCGACTCGGCGGGCCTCCAGGTCGCCGTGCACGCCATCGGCGACCGCGCGAACGCGATCCTCCTGGCCATCTACGACAGCGTGACGCGGGCCCACGGGCCGCGCGATCGGCGCTTCCGCGTGGAGCACGCGCAACACCTGCGCTCGCAGGACGTCCCGCTGTTCGGCCGGCTCGGCGTGATCCCGTCGATGCAACCCTACCATGCGATCGACGACGGGCGCTGGGTGGAGCAGCGAATCGGCCCCCAGCGCATCAAGACGACCTACGCCTTCCGCGGGCTCCTCGACACCGGGGCGACGCTGGCGTTCGGCTCCGATTGGACCGTTGCACCGCTCGATCCGATCCTCGGCGTCTACGCCGCGGTCACCCGTCGCACCCTCGACGGCAAGAACCCCGGCGGCTGGGTGCCGGAGCAGAAGATCACCGTCGGCGAGGCGCTGCGCGCGTATACCGCAGGGAACGCCTACGCGACGTTCGCGGAAAAGCGATGGGGTGCGCTCGCGCCGGGGTACGATGCGGACGTCGTCGTGCTGGACCGCAATCTGTTCGCCGTGCCGGCCGACTCGCTCGACCGGGCGCGGGTGGTGGTCACGATTGCTGGGGGGAAGGTCGTGTACGAGAGGTGGTGAGAGGGACTAGGGACTCGGGGCTCGGGGTTAGACCCCTAACCCCGAGCCCCGAGCCCCTACCCCGAGTATTCCAGCCCCGCCTCCTGCACCGTGAGCGGCTGCGTCCCCTCGTGCTCCACGCCCGCGCCGATCACCTCGCCCAGCACGAGGGTGTGGTCGCCCGACGGCAGCGTGGCGACGACCCGGCACTCCACCCACCCCAGCGCGTCCGTGAGGATCGGGGCGCCCGAGATGGGGGCGGGCTTCGTCTTGATTCCCTTGAGCTTCTGCGCCGCGGTTCCAGCGGCCCCCGCGGTCCCCGACCCGCGGCCCAGCCTCCCCGCCAGCTCGCGCTGACCCTGCTGGAACAGGCTGAGGGCGAAGTGGTGGGCGTCCCGGATCATCGCGATCGTCTTCGACGTGTTCTCCACCGCGACCGCCACCATCGGCGGCTCGAATGACGCCTGGGTAACCCAGTTCGCCGTCATCCCGTGCTCTTCGGCCTCGCGCTTCACCGTGAGGGCGTAGAGGCCGTAGGGGAAATGGCGCAAGACGGTCTGTGTGGCCACATTGTCCATGGCGTGAAATATTGACCGCCGGTCGGGGCGGCGCCAAGTTGCCGCACATCCGCCCACCCGTGAGGGCTCTCGTGAGGCTCGGTATCCTGCTTCCGCTCGCCTTCGTGCCGGCAAGCCTGGCCGGGCAGACACCTGACCCCGGAGCCGCGTCGGCACCCGCGAGCTCCTACGAGCAGCGCTACGGCGAAGTGATGGCGCTCGAGCCCCGCGCCGACCGCATCGCCCAAGTGGACAACCTGGTTCTCAGGCGGGACGTGGCGCAGTTCAGCCTCGCGAGCGGCACGCTGTACCTCCTGTCTTCCGTGGGCGGTCACACGATAGGTGCGGTGTTCCAGGGCCGGGGAACGTTCTCGTTTTCGCCGCCTACCCGGATCGAGCAGGACCGGCTGGTCCGCTTCCAGGGGACCCGTTCTCTCGAGGTTCCGTTCACGGAGCTCGTCCTGCTGTTTGCTGACACTACGCTGGCTGAGCTGGAGCGAAAGCTCACCTTCAATCAGGCCAAGATGGCCAGCGACCCGCGCCCCGTGGTGAAGAAGAGCCTGGAGTACCTGAGCAGCGACGACGATAAGTCGTTCGACCCGGACCTGATGGCCGCCTTCCTGAACGGTGAGTCCAGCGATCTCTTCTACGCGCACATCAATCGGGATAGGGGCAGCCCGCTGATGTTCATGCTGAACCCCTTCGAGTTCGAAGGCGTCACGCTGGCGATCCGGGCGCCGCGGATCGCGTGGACCCGCCGGCCCGAGGTGATTTGCCAGTTTCCGCGGCAGGGGCCCCCCGTCGCGGCCGGCGTCACCACCGAGCGCCAGGGCACCGCGACGATCCGACACTACCGGCTCGAGGTGACGCTGGCGCAGACCGGAATGGGTGACCTCAGTTTCGCCGCCGCGGCGCGGCTCGAGATTGCCACTGCGTCCCCGGTCGGCCCCTGGGTCCCCTTTCAACTGTTCTCCAAGCTACAAGTGGACTCTGCACGCTGGGAGGACGGCGCGCCCGCGCAGGTGTTCCGAGGCAAAGACGGGGAGCAGCTCTGGGTAAGGTTAGGCCGTCGGCTCCAGCCCGGCGAGACAGCCCCGCTCCTCCTCTACTATCACGGCGACCTGATCGACCGCTTCGGCGACTTCTTCTTCATCAAGTCCTCGATCGCCTGGTATCCGCGCTCGCTTGAGGGCCGCAGCTACGCCACCTTCGACATCACGTACCACGGCCCGAGCCACTACCTGATTGCGAGCGTCGGGAATCTCACCGACTCGGCCGTCGCCGGGAGGGTGCTGACCACCCGCTGGACGACCACCGAGCCGATCCGCAACGCCTCGTTCAATCTCGGCCTCTTCGAGGACTACCGCGTGCGTGAGGAGGGAATATCGCCGGTGACGGTGATGGTCTCTGAGCAGGCGCACCGCCAGCTCTCCAGGGTTCTCCGCCAGCAGGGCGTCTTGGTACTCGAGCAGCGCAAAATGAAGGAGACCGTGGGAAGCGACATGCTGCAGAGCCTCAAGTTCTTTCAGCGCGTCTACGGCACCCCGCCGGCCGCGCACTTCTACGCTACGGAGATCCCTTACCTGCACGGCGAGGCCTTTCCCGGCCTCGTGAATCTCTCTTGGATAACCTTCCAACAGACTGACCAGCAGGGCGAAGACCAGGTGTTCCGGGCCCACGAGGTGGCGCATCAGTGGTGGGGGATTGGCGTGGACTTCGCGACCTACCACGACCAGTGGTTGAGTGAAGGATTCGCGGACTTCTCGGGGTTGTGGTACCTCCATGCCGCGCGAGGCGGCAGCGACAAGTACTTCGGGATGCTCCGGCGCTGGCGGATGAACATCTTCGACAAGAGAGACGAACCAAGCCCGATCTGGCTGGGCTACCGGACCAGCAGCTCCAAGGACCAGACCGCCTATCAGGTCTTGGTGTACGAGAAGGGTGCCTGGGTGCTCCATATGCTGCGGATCCTCATGCTCGAGCTCAGGACGGCGAAGGACGACCGGTTCACCGGAATGATGCAAGACTTCTACCGCACCTATCGCGGCCGGCGGGCGTCAACTGAGGACTTCCAGCGCATCGTCGAGCAGCATATCGGTACGAGCATGGAGTGGTTCTTCAAGCAGTGGGTGTACGGCACCGAGATCCCGACCTATCGCGTGGCGTACAAGACCGACCGAGTCGAAGGCGGGCAATTCCGCGTGACACTCCGGGTCGTACAGGAGAAGGTGGCAGACGATTTCCAGATGTACGTGCCCGTCACGGTCGATCTGGGCCAGAACCGGCAGGGCAGATTCCGGGTCAACGTTCGCGGGCCTCGGTCGGAGATCGTGCTCCCCCTGCTGCCAGCGGAGCCGAAGGGCGTCACGTTCAACGACCTCGAAGGAGTGCTGTGCGACGTCAAGATGGTCGACTGGTAACGCCACCGTCGGTGACTTCTCGCGAGTGAAGCGGTTTTTGGCACTGGTCTAGCACCGCGCTATCTTTCCGGCATGGCGACGCGTACCCAACCCCGGCCCCGGGCCGCCAAGGCGCTGGCCAAGGCCGACCTGCTCGACGTCTGCCGGCTGATGCTCCTGTCCCGCCGCATCGACGACAAGGAGATCCAGCTCAAGCGGCAGAACAAGATCTTCTTCCAGATTTCGGGCGCCGGACACGAGGCCGTCCTCGTCGCCGCCGGCAAGGTCTTCCGCCCAGCCTACGACTGGTTCTATCCCTACTACCGCGACCGCGCCCTCTGCCTCACCCTCGGCATGACCCCCACCGAGATGCTGCTCTCGGCCGTCGGCGCGGCGGACGACCCCAACTCGGGCGGCCGGCAGATGCCGTCGCACTGGGGCCACAAGGCGCTCAACATCGTGAGCCAGTCGAGCCCCACCGGCACCCAGTTCCTCCAGGCCGTGGGCTGCGCGGAGGCGTGGCTGCGCTACGACCGCAGCGACGCGACGCCCGAGAAGCCGATTCACAGCGACGAGCTCGTCTACTGCTCCGCCGGCGACGGCACGACCAGCGAAGGGGAGTTCTGGGAGGCGCTGAACAGCGCCACCAATCTCAAGCTGCCGGTGCTGTTCCTGATCGAGGACAACGGCTACGCGATCTCCGTGCCGGTCGAGGTGCAGACGCCCGGCGGCTCGGTCTCGAAGCTCGTCCGCACCTTCCCCGGCCTCCTGGTCGAGGAGGTAGACGGGTGCGATCCCGTCGCTTCCTACGAGGTGCTGCTCCGCGCCGCCGAATACGTGCGCCAGCGCAAGGGCCCGGCCCTCGTGCACGCCCACGTCATCCGGCCGTACTCGCATTCGCTCTCGGACGACGAGGTCCTCTACAAGTCTCCCAAAGAGCGCCAGGAAGAGGCGAAACGCGATTGCACGCTCACGTTCCCCAAGCGGTTGGTCGCGGAAGGCGTGGCCACCGAAGCGGAGATCGAGGCCATCAAGCGGCAGGTCGAGGAAGACGTGCAGGTGGCGGCCGACATGGCGCTCGCCTCGCCGCAGCCGAAGCCCGAGACGGCGCTGCTGTACGTCTACTCGCCGGATGTGGATCCGGCGTCCGAGCAGTTCGACACCGAGGACGACCCCCAGTTCACGGGCGATCCCACGACCATGGTGGATCTCCTCAACGGGTGCTTGAAGGACGAGATGGCGCGCGACCCGCGCATCCTGCTGTTCGGCGAGGACGTGGCCGACGCGAGCCGCGAGCAGCACCTCGGCGAGGTGAAAGGGAAGGGCGGGGTCTTCAAAGTGACCTGGGGGCTGCAACGGCAGTTCGGCAGCGACCGCGTCTACAACTCGCCGCTCGCCGAAGCGAACATCGTGGGCCGCGCGATCGGGCTGGCCACGCGGGGCCTCAAACCCGTGGTCGAGATCCAGTTCTTCGACTACATCTGGCCCGCCTATCACCAGCTGCGCAACGAGCTCGCCACGTTGCGGTGGCGCTCGAACAACGCGTTCAGCTGCCCCGTCGTGGTGCGGGTGACCTACGGCGGCTACTTGAAGGGCGGCTCGATCTACCACTCCCAGACCGGCGCGGTGGTCTTCACCGCCATCCCCGGACTGCGCGTCGTCTGTCCCAGCACCGCGCTCGACGCGAACGGCCTGCTGCGCACCGCCATCCGCTGCGACGACCCGGTGTTGTTCCTCGAGCACAAGCACCTCTATCGCCAGACCTACAACAAGGCCCCGAATCCCGGCCCGAACTTCATGGTGCCGTTCGGCAAGGCCAAGCTGGCGCGCGAAGGGCGGGACCTGACGGTCGTGACCTATGGCGCCGTGGTCCAGCGCTCGCTGGTCGCGGCGAAGCAGCTCGAGGAGCGGGACGGCGTGAGCGTCGAGGTGATCGACCTGCGCAGCCTCTCGCCCGTGGACTGGGACGCCGTCGCCCGCTCGGTCCGGAAGACGAACAAGGTGCTGGTGGCCTACGAGGACTCCCTCTCCTGGGGGTACGGCGCGGAGATCGCGGCACGGATCGCCGACGAGTGCTTCCCCTGGCTCGATGCGCCGGTGAAGCGCGTCGCCTCGAGCGACACGTTCGTGGGCTACGCGCCCGATCTCGAGGACTTCATCCTGCCGCAAGTGGAGGATCTCACGCAGGCGCTGCGCGAGCTGCATGCGTTTTAGCGCCGCGCGCGCGTACGCCCTGCTGTTCTTCCTCTCCGGTGCCACGGGGCTCGTGTACGAGCTCTTGTGGGTGCGGGTGCTGTATCAGGCGTTCGGGTCCACGATCCAGTCGGTGACGACGGTGGTGGCCGCCTACATGGGCGGCCTCGGCCTTGGCGCCTGGCTGTTCGGCCGCCGCGCGGACCGCCATCCCCGGCCCGCCGCGCTGTACGGCGTGCTCGAGATCGCAATCGGGGTGTTCGGGCTCGTGTCGCCGCTGGTGCTGGCCCTCGCGCACCGGCTCTACATCGGCGTGGCGGGCGCCCTCGAGCTCGGCGGCGGCGCCAGCGTGGCGCTCCGCTTCGGCCTCGCCGCCCTCGTGCTGCTCGTGCCGACCACCCTCATGGGCGGCACCCTGCCCGTGCTCACGCGGGCGTTCACCGGCCCCGATCGCGGCGCGCTGCAACGCTCGCTCGGCCTCCTGTACGGGCTCAACACCCTCGGCGCCGTCGTCGGCACGGCGCTCGCGGGGTTCTTCCTCATCGAATACGTCGGGATCCGCGCGAGCCTGTGGGGGACGGCCGCCGTGAATCTCGCGCTCGGCGCCGGCGCGATCGCGCTCGCCCGGCCCATGGCGCCCCTGGCGGCGACCGCTGACCCCGGGCGCCAGCCCGGGGAGCCCCGGGGGTCGGGCCCGCTGCGTCGCCTGGCGCTCATCCTGCTCGCGGTGACCGCCTTCGCCTCGCTGCTCGACGAGATCGCGTGGACCCGCGTCCTCGTCATGATCGTCGGGGGCTCGACCTACGCGTTCACGCTGGTGCTGCTCGTGTTCCTCCTCGGGATCGGGATCGGGAGCAGCCTCGTGGCGCGCCGCGGCGCGGCGCCGGGCGGCACCGCGGCGAGCGCGGCCCTCGCGCAGGGGGTTACGGCGGCCGGGGCCGCCCTGCTGTTCGTCACCTTCGGCGCGCTGCCCCGCTACGTGATCACGATCTTCCAGATGCCGTCCCTCGGTGCCGTCGAGCGGCTGCTCGCGCTGGGCTTCGCGGTCGGCGCGGTGGTCCTGGTCCCCGCGATCGGCATGGGCATGACGTTCCCGCTGCTCACCGACCTGGTGGCGCCGCCCGACGCCGCGCGCGGCGCCGACGTGGGGCGTGCCTACGCGCTCAATACGCTGGGCAGCATCGTCGGCGCCGCGCTCACGGGCTTCGTCCTGGTCGTGGCTTTGGGCACCGAGACGACGCTCCGCGGTGGGCTCCTCATCAACGGCGTGGCGGCCCTTCTCCTGGCGGCGCTCGCTGCGCGGGGCGTCGCCGAAGGCTCGGCGGACCATCGGGCCCTGCGCGTCCCGGTGCTGGGCGCCGGCGCACTCGCGGCCCTCGCGCTCGGGGTCGCCGTCGCCGCGCCCGGGTGGACCACCAAGCTGATCGACCTCGGGCCGGCGATCTACGGCCGCCAGCCGATGGATGCCGCCGGCCGCCGGGCGTTCCTCGCGCATCGCGGCGGGCGCCAGCTCGCGTTCCGCGAAGGCCGGAACGCCACGGTGAGCGTCTGGGAGTCGGTCACCGGCCGCACGCTGCGGGTGAACGGCAAGGTGGACGCTTCCGACGGCGGCGACATGACCACTCAGATCATGCTGGGGCTCGCGCCCGCCGCCGCCCGGCCTGGCGCGGCCTCCGCCCTGGTGATCGGCTACGGAAGCGGCGTGACCGCGCGCGTGCTCGCGGACGTCCCCGGCATGGGCCGCGTGCGGGTCGTCGAAATCGAGCCGGCCGTGCTGGCGATGAGCCCGTACTTCACCGGCGTCAACGACTCGGTGCTCGCCCGTCCGACCGTGACGGCCCTGGTCGACGACGCGCGGAGCGCACTCCAGCTCCACGACGACCGCTTCGACGTGATCGTCTCTGAGCCGTCCAACCCCTGGGTCGCGGGCGTCGCCACGCTCTACACGCCGGAGTTCTTCCGGATCGTGCGGGCGCGTCTCGCCGACGACGGCGTCTTCTGCCAGTGGATCCAGATGTACCAGCTGCCGCTCCCGGTCGTGGCCGGGATCGTGGGCAACCTGCGCCGCGTGTTTTCCCACGTGGAAGTCTGGTTCTCCACCGGCGTGGATATCATGGTCCTGGCTTCCGGACGGCCTCTGCAATACGATCGCCCCTGGCTCGACCGGCTGTTCGCCCGGGGCACACCCATCGGGCGGCTGAGCGGCGAGTGGCTCGGCATCGACTCGGCCGGTGACTATTTCGGGCGGCGACTCCTTGGCGAGGCCGGCGTGGCGCGGCTCGCCTCCCGGGGGGGGCTCACGCACCGCGACGACCGACCCGAGCTCGAGTTCGTGGCGGCCCGCCGCTTCCTCGATCCCGCCTGGGACGAGCACGTGTTCGACTCGCTGCGCGCTATCGCGGCGGGCGCTGGCGAATCGCCGGGGGGCACGCCGGTCCTGCTCGCGCGGGCGCTCACCGCGCCGCGCGTGCCGACCCTCCGGCGCGAGGTGATCGAGGCGGCAAGGCGGACGCGGCCTGACGACCCTCACTGGACCGTCCGGCTCGCGCAGGCCCGCTACGCCGACGGCGACACCGCGTTCGCGGACAGCGTCGTCCCCCGCGTGCTCGCGCGCGTGCGCGACCCAGACGCCTTGCTGTTCGCCGCCTTCCTGGCGCGGCACCGGGGCGACGCCGTGCGGCAGCGGGCCTTGCTCGTCGAGGCCCTCGCTCACGGCGGCGATACTGCGGAGGCCCGCGCCGCGCTCGGCGTCCTCGCGGCGCGCGCCGGACGCTGGACGGAGGCGGCGGGCGACGTGCGGGCGGCACTCGCTGTCGGCCGCGGAACCTACCGCCACCCGCTCCCGGCCGACGCCCTGCGGGACGCGCTCACCCGGCTCGCCCTCGAGGGACCGCCGGCGCTCGCGGATAGCGCTCTCACCGTAGCGCTCGCGGCGCGTCCGGGGTGGGCGACCCTCTACGAGTTGCGCGCCGTGACCGCCCTGCGCGCGGGGCGCTGCCGCGACGCGGTGGACCAGTTTCTGTTCCTGCAGGAGTTCGGTATCGAGGTGGCGGACGCGCCCGAGCGCCTGCTCAGCTGCCGCCGGGGGGAGAGACTCTAGGCGCCCGGCTGCTCTCCGAGTGCTTCCCTGATCTCCCCGGCGGCCGCGATCGCATGGTCCACGTCGCGCGACAGCGCCCGCGCCTGCTGCGTCGCGTGGGTGAGGTCGTCCAGGACCGCCGCCACGCCCGCCGACCGGAGTCGCAGCAGGTCGAACCGCACGTTCTGCATCGCGAGCACGCACGACTCGATCTGATCCTCGACCAGCTGGCGGCGGGTGACGAAGTCCGTCAGCGCCCGCCGCTGGCGCTCCAGCAGGCCGACCTGACGGTCTCGCTCCGCGCTCTCCGGCTGCCGCCTGGTCGCCGCGATCGTCTCTTCGAGCCGCTGCAGCGCCCCCGGATCGAGGTCGGCGGTCATCGTGTGCAACGTCCGGGCGAGGTCCTCGGCGCGCTTGAGGAGCGCGTCCACCGTGGCGATCACGTCCGGCAGGAGCTTCTTCTCGGACTTCGGCAACCGCTCCATGATCCGCAGGATCGCCTTGCGGTCGTTCCGGGCCTGCTGGACCGCCCCGATCTGTCCGCCGAACTCGCCTGACGTCGCCGGCGCCAGCTCCGCCGGCCGCGAGCCCGCCGCCGCGAGCTGCGCGGCGATCCCGTCCGGCGCCGCCGGCCGGTGGAACACGTCGCGCCACGAGTAGCCGGCGTGCCACAGCCGCAAGAACCGTGGCAGCACGCCGAACCCGCCCCACAGGGCGACGCCCCACATCGCCCAGTCCCAGCCGCCGCTCGCGACGTGCAGCAGGATGACGCCGGCGGACACCGACGCCCACGAGATGAAGGTGCCGCGCGTCCGGCGCACGATCGCCGCTTCGCCGCCCGGCGCCGCCTGCGGGAGATCGCGTCGCCGCTCGGTGCGCCGGCTCGGGCGGCCGAACTCCCGGCCGGGCAGCGGCGGCAGCGCGGGAGGGGGCGGGGGCGGCAGGCGTACCGCGCGCGAGGGCGATGCGGCAGTCGAGCGGCGCGCCTTGTAGAGCGTCGCGCTGCGCGACTCGAGCGCGCGCCGCAGCGCGTCGGCGGTGGGCCAGCGGTCCTCGGGGTCCTTCTCGAGGCAGCGCATCACGCACGCGGCGAGGTCGTCGGGGATGTCGGGCCGCTTGTCGCTGATCAGCGGCGCCCGCTCGGTGATGTGCTTCATCAGGATCCCGGGCACCGTGGGCGCGTGGAACGGCAACTCGCCCGTCAGCATCTGGTAGGCGACGACGCCCAGGCTGTAGATGTCCGACCGCCCGTCGATTTCCCGGTCCCCCGCGGCCTGCTCGGGGCTCATGTAGTGGGGCGTGCCGATCGCGACCCCGGTGGCGGTGAGTGTGGCGGAACCGGTCGTCGAGGACAGCGCCTTCGCGATCCCGAAATCGGTCACCACGACGCGGCCGCGGCTGCCTTCGAGCAGGATGTTGTCGGGCTTGACGTCGCGGTGGATGATGCCGACCGCGTGCGCCGCACCGAGAGCGTCCGCGGTCTCCTGCATGATGCGGCGCGCCTCGTCCGGCGGGAGCCGGCCCCGGCGCTTGAGCTTGGCCGCGAGCGACTCGCCATCCACGAACATCATGACGAAGTAGACGAGCCCGTCCGGCCCCTCGCCGACCGCGTGGATCGGCACGATGTTGGGGTGGGACAGGCGCGCCGCAGTCTCCGCCTCGCGCAGGAAGCGGATGCGGATCTCCTCCCGGAATGCGAGCTCCGGCGGGAGGACCTTGATCGCCACCTGGCGTTTCAGCCGCTCGTCGCGGGCGTTGTACACCACGCCCATGCCGCCGCGACCGATCTCCCCCTCGACGGTATACGAATTCCCGAGCGCCTGGATGAGGCGGGCGGAGAGTGAGTTGGCGGCTGCGTTCATCGGGTCCGCGTGAAGTGCGCGCGCATAGATTAGCCGCGCCGGGGCGGGCGTGCAACCTGCCGATGGGTTTCGACTTACGGCTTTGAAACGCGCCAAGCTGACCGCTGCGAGCCGCGGAGCCGTGGCTATTCGGCAGCTCCTGCCTAATTGGCCGCCGGCGCGCGGAACGCAAGCACGGTTGCGCGCGTTTGCTGGTGGCATGGACGATGCTACGCCCGGTGAGCCGATGTGCTTCACCACTCATTCGCAAGCGAGAACCAGCCTATGTCCGAGCGATTGACGCTTCCGGTGCTCCCGCTCCGGGAGGTCGTGTTGTTTCCCGGCGTCTCCACGCCGATCGGCGCCGGGCGTCCCTCCACATTGCGCGCCATCGAAGCGGCGCTGAAGACCGACGATCACCTCGTCTTCGCCGTGTCGCAGCGGGAGAACGTGGACCGCGTCACCCCCGCCGTGTTGTACACGACCGGGACCATAGCCAAGATCAGCCAGGTCCAGCGCGGCCTGGGGGGTGCGCAACTGCTGCTCCACGGGGAGAGCCGTGGCACCGCGCTGCACTACACGGAGCCGGGTGGCTACCTGGAGGCGGTGGTGCGTCGGATCGAGGACCTGCCGCCGATCAACCCCGACGATCCCGCATTCGTAGCCCTGCACCGCGAGGCGCGCGAGCGCGCGGCAGAGCTGGGCCAGAAGTCCGGTCTTCCCGAGGACGCGGTGCGCCAGGTGCTGGAGGGCGTGACCGAACCCGGGCGGTTCGCGGACCTGGTCGCGGGCTACCTCGACATCAAGCCGGCCGAGCGGCAAGGCCTGCTCGAGACCCTGGCGGTCGAGGAGCGGCTGCGCCGGGTGCTGGTGCACGTGCAGCGCCAGATCGGCGTGCTCGACGCGCAGGAGCACATCAAGTCGCAGGTCCAGGAGGAGCTGGGCGAGCGCCAGCGCGAGATGTTTCTGCGCGAGCAGCTGAAGGCGATTCGCAAGGAGCTCGGCGAAGAAGACGAGGCGGGCGAGGTCGAGGAGCTGCGCAAGCGCTTCGCGGAGCTCGATCTCCCCGAGGCGGCTAAGAAGGAAGTCGAGCGCGAGCTGGAGCGGCTGGAGCGCGCGAACCGGGACTCGATGGAAGCCCAGGTGATCCGCACCTACCTCGAGACCATGGCCGAACTGCCCTGGAACAAGCGGGCGGAGGAGACGCTCGACCTGAAGCGCGCCGCCGAGATCCTCGAGCAGGACCACTACGGGCTCAAAGACGTGAAGGATCAGGTGCTCGAGTTCCTGGCGGTGCGCCAGCTGCGGCAGCGCTCGCCGGACGCCGTGGCGCAGGGCAACGAAGACGACAAGCAGGCGGGGGGCCAGATCCTCCTGTTCGTCGGGCCCCCGGGCGTCGGCAAGACGTCGATCGCCAAGTCGATCGCGCGGGCGATGGGCCGGCCCTACGTCCGCATCTCGCTCGGCGGTGCCCGCGACGAGGCGGACATCCGCGGCCACCGGCGCACCTACGTCGGTGCCATGCCGGGGCGGATCATCCAGGGCATGAAGCAGGCAGGCGCCAAGAACCCGGTCTTCCTGCTCGACGAGGTCGACAAGCTGGGCGTCTCCTTCCAGGGTGACCCCGCGGCGGCGCTGCTCGAGGTGCTCGATCCGGCGCAGAACGATTCGTTCACGGATCACTACCTCGGCGTGCCGTTCGACCTCTCGGAGGTGTTGTTCATCGCCACCGCGAACTTCCTCCAGAGCATTCCGGGGCCGCTGCTCGATCGCCTCGAGACGGTGAACTTCGCGGGCTACACCGAGCGGGAGAAGCTCGAGATCGCGAAGCGGTATCTCGTTCCGCGGCAGCGTTCGGAAAACGGACTCACCGCCGAGCAGCTCACGATCACCGACGCCGCGTTGAGCCGAATCATCACGAGTTACACGCGCGAGGCCGGCGTCCGCCAGCTCGAGCGCGAGATCGGCAAGCTGGGACGCAAGGTCGCGCGCAAGATCGCGGGCGCGGAGGTCGAGCGCCTCGCGGTGGACGCCAGAGACGTGGACGACCTCCTCGGGCGGCCCAAGGTCCATCCGGAGCACATGGCGCGCGAGGACCAGGTCGGGGTTGCAACCGCGATGTATTACACGCCGGTCGGCGGCGACATCATGTTCGTCGAGGCGAGCGTGATGCCCGGCAAAGGCGAGCTGCTGCTCACCGGCCAGCTCGGCGACGTCATGAAGGAATCGGCGCGCGCGGCCCTTACGTACGCCAAGTCCCACGCCGACCGGCTGGGCATTCCCGAGGAGGCGTTCGTCGACACGGACGTTCACGTCCACGTGCCGGCGGGCGCCATTCCGAAGGACGGACCGTCGGCGGGTGTCACGATGGCGACGGCCCTCGTCTCGGCGCTGTCCCGGCGGCCGGTGCGGCACGACCTCGCCATGACGGGCGAGGTCACCCTCCGCGGCCGGGTCCTCCCGATCGGGGGGGTCAAGGAGAAGGTGCTGGGCGCCGTGCGGGCGGGGATCCATACGATCGTCCTCCCCAAGGAGAACGAGCCGGATCTCGATGACCTCCCCGAGGATGTCCGCAAGTCCTTGGACGTCCACCTCGTGGAAGAGCTGGGCGAGGTGCTGAGCCTGGCGCTGCGGGGCGCCCGGTTCGAGGCTGGTCACCTCGTGTTCGACGGCGAAGCACCGGTCGAGCCGAGCCTGCTCGCGAAGCACAACTGAGCCTTGGGAGGGACAAGCCCCCGGGATCTCCCCGGGGGTTTGTCTGGTTTTTGTCACGGCCGGAACCTGCCCAACCCTTTCCCCGTAAGACCTGTCTAACCATCCGACCATGTCACGGGGCTCCCGTCATGCCGGCTGTCGTCCTGCTCGCGATCGTCCTGCAAGCCACCACGCCCCCTCCCGACGCGGGCGGCGTCGTCCCACCCCCGCCCCCGAGCGCCACGCAGGCGACCGCCGTGCGGGCGACCACGCCGGTGGTGATCGACGGTCGGGACGATGACGACGTCTGGCGCATGGCGCCCGCGATCACCCAGTTCCGGGAATTTCAGCCCAAGGAAGACGGGGACCCCCGATTCGCCACCGAAGCGAAGGTCGCCTACGACGACCGCTATTTCTACGTCTTTGTCCGGGCGTTCGACCCGCATCCCGACAGCATTCTGAAGCTGCTCGCCCGACGGGACGTACGGGCCGCCACCGATCAGCTGAAGATCATGGTGGACTCGTATCACGACCGACGCTCGGGTTTCGAGTTCGCCGTGAACCCGGCCGGCGTGAAGCGTGACTACGCGATGTACAACGACGCGCAGGAGGACGAGGCCTGGGACGCGGTATGGGACGTCGGCACGCAGGTCGACTCGCTCGGGTGGACGGCCGAGTTCCGGATCCCGCTCTCGCAGCTACGCTACGTCCCCGGGGCCAGGAACACGTTCGGGTTCGCGGTGTGGCGTGACATCCAGCGCTACTCCGAGCGGGTCAGCTGGCCGGTGTACCGGGGTTCCCAGGCCGGCGTCTCGTCGCAGCTCGGCGAGCTGACCGGCCTCGTGGGCCTGCCGTCGCCGCGCCGGCCCGAGGTTGCGCCGTACGTGGTGACGAAGAACGTGTCCGTGCCGACGGGCGCCAGTTTTGACCGCTCTCAGAAGGTGACAGGTGGCGCCGACTTGAAGTACGGGATCACGCCGAGCCTCACGCTCGATGCGACGATCAACCCCGACTTCGGGCAGGTCGAAGCGGATCCGGCGGTGCTCAACCTCACCGCGTTCGAGCCGTTCTTCGAGGAACGGCGCCCCTTCTTCGTGCAAGGCGCGGGGATCTTTCGGTTCGACGTGAACTGCAGCGCAGTGAACGACTGCAGCACCGGCGAGGGCCTGTTCTACTCGCGGCGGATCGGGCGCGCGCCGCACCTCGATTACGGCGACCCGAACCCCCCTAGCGCCTCGACGATCTACGGCGCCGCGAAGCTGACCGGCCGCCTTCCCGGCGGCCAAACGGTGGGCGTGCTGGACGCGGTGACCGGACGCGAGGTCGCTACGCTGGACCGCACCATGGAGCCGACCACCAACTACGCCGCGGTGCGGGTACAGCAGGACTTCCGCAGCGGCGAGAGCGGCATCGGCGCCATGGTGACGGCGGTGAACCGCCATCTCGACCAGTGGACCGAGGATTCGTTACACCGCAGCGCCTACGTGGGGGCGTTCGACTTCCGACACCGCTTTTTCCGCCGCCGCTACCAGATCTCGGGCTCGTTCGATCTGAGCCGCGTCGCGGGAACGCCGTCCGCGATCGCCGCCACCCAGAGCGATCCGGTGCACTACTACCAACGGCCCGGCGCCGGCGTCTCCTACGACCCGACGCGGACGTCGCTCGCGGGCGACGCCGAAGAGGTCAAATTCGGAAAGGTGGGTGGTGGAATCACCCGGTTCGAGACCAGCTACCAGCGCCGCTCCCAGGGCTTCGAGGTGAACGATCTCGGCTTCCTGCGGCAGGCGGACCAGCAGAGCTGGAACACGTGGTTTGCCTTTCAGTCCCGGCACCCCAGCTCGTTCTATCAGACCGCGTTCTGGAACTTCAACTGGTGGCAATTCTGGACGGCGGCGGGCACGGCCGTGGAGCGCGCGGGGAACACGAACGTGCACGCCCAGCTGAAAAACCGGTGGTGGCTGCACGGGGGCGTGACGGCGGGCCAGCTCGGCACGACCTTCTGCGATCGCGACTGCACGCGCGGCGGGCCGGCCGTGCGCGTCGATCCCTACCTGTCGGTTTCGGGGGAGGTGGACGGGGATGAGCGTCCGGCGTTCACACCGTACGTGTGGTTCAACTACTGGCGCGGTGACGCGGGCCGGTCCGAGAAGTTCAACGGCAACGTCCAGGTCGCACTTCGCGTCGCATCCCAGTTCAGGACGACGCTGACCCTGAGCGCCACGCACAACGTGAAGGACGTCCAGCCGCACGGCGTCATCACCGACACGACCCCACCGTTCGCGACGCACTACACTTTCGCGCATCTGAATCAGAAGGAGGTGTCGCTCACCGGCCGGGTCGACTACACGCTGTCGACCACTCTCACCCTCCAATTGTACGCGCAGCCGTTCGTCAGTAAGGGCACGTTCTCGAACGTGCGCGAGCTCGCCGACCCCAACGTGGCGGCGTTCGACGATCGCTATAAACCGTACGCGGCCACCCCTGGCGGCTTCAATAGGAAGGAGTTCAACTCGACCGCCGTGCTGCGGTGGGAGTACCGACCTGGCTCGACCGTGTTCGTCGTGTGGACGCAGGGGCGCGCGGACCGCGCCCCCGTCGAAGGATCGCGGTCGCTGCGTGGCGACTTCCGCGACATGTTCGACTTGCACCCGAATAACACCTTTCTCGTGAAGGCTTCGTACTGGATCAACTGGTAGCCGGGACTCGCGGGCTAGTGGGCCGCAACGCCGTCCAGCACCAATCTGACCGCCGCCTCCTTCCAGCGCTCCCGCAGCGCCGGCTCGTCGGCGCCGAGGGGGGCCGCGCTCATCGCGATGAGCGATTCGAGGCCGAGATAGGCGACCATCAGCACGAGGGCCTGGGCTGCGGCGAGGTGCGGATCCAGATCGTCCCGCACCTGCCCTCGCCCCTGCCCCTCGGCGAGCAGCACCACGAGCCGCTTGATCGCCGGCGCGAACGGGCGCGCCTCGGAGCGGCCGGCCTGCGTGAGGAGGGTGACGAGGTCGGGGTGGGCGGCGAGGAAGTCGAACTGCGCCGCGAGGGTGGCACGGAGGCGGTCGAGGGGACGGTCGCCGGCCGTCGGGGGCGAGATGCCCGCCAACGCCTGGTCCAGCTCCGTCCCGCCGCGCGCGAGCACGGCGTTGAACAAACCGCGCTTTGAGTGGAAGTAGTAGAACAGCAGCTGCTTGTTGACCCCGGCACGGCGCGCGATCTGATCGACCCGGGCGCCGTCGAATCCGCGCCGGGCGAATTCCTCCCGCGCCGCGGCGACGATTCGCAATGCTCTGTTATTGCCTAGCTTAGGTC
>WNFV01000471.1_pt1 | contig 53882 bp, 47 predicted proteins | sample 5400101 | NCBI WGS metagenome assembly WNFV01 (sample SAMN13153361, study PRJNA577476) | soil metagenome | isolation source: 115 cm soil or saprolite under grassland replicate 1 | place: USA:California | collected 2016-06-15
GTGCTGCTCGAACGGGCCGGAGTGCCAAGGTTCGCGGCGGAGGTACGACGACATCTCTAGCAGTCGACTCTGGGTGCCACGCCGCGTCGGACCGCTCATCGGGCGCCCTTGCGCCTTGACCTGCCCAAATGCAGCGGCAACGGCTCACCGGCTACAACATTAGGCTGTTTCGCATGCTGAGCCCTCCGGCCCACTAGTGATCTTCGCGGAACGGATCAGGGCTGACCGTAACGGTGTGTGCCTTCAAGCCCTTGGAAGATCGGCAGTCCAGCCCGATTCACACCGGTTTGTCGTCTGGCGTTGTCACGCTAAGTCCGCGCCGGGAGCGGGTCGCGCGGCGTCGTCCTGACCACAACCCGGCCGGGTGCAGGGCGCGCCCAGGTAGGACGCCGCTGATCTGTGTATGCCAGGTGGCGCTGATACGTCCGCGACGCAGGCGGCCGTTCTCACCGATCCGGTGTACTGGCGGGGTGGTGGCGACGGTGCGCAGCTCGGTACTGGTAGGTCGGCACAGCGAAATGGTGGCGATCGACGCCCTCCTCGACGACATCGGGCGCGGTCGCGGTGGTGTGGTACTGGTCGTGGGTGAGGCGGGCATCGGAAAGTCCCGGCTGCTCGCCGAGGCGGCGGTCCAGGCGCAGCGGCGCCGGCTGGTGACGTTGCATGGCCGGGCGGTCGAAGGCGGTGGAACCTACCGTGCGGTGGCCGAGGCGCTGGCCGGTGCGGTGCGCGACGACAGACTTGCGGAGCGGGAGGACATTCGGCCGTACCGGGTGGCGCTGGGCCGGCTCATTCCGGGCTGGGCGCGTACGGATGACGCGCCGGGCTCCACGGTTGATCCGACGGTGGTTCTCGGCGAGGGCCTGCTGAGGCTCCTGCGGTTGCTTGACGATATCGGATGCCTACTCGTGCTTGAGGATCTGCATTGGGCCGATGCCGACACGCTGGCGCTCGTCGAGTACCTGGCCGGCGTGGCGGCCGGCTGGCCGGTTCTGATCGCGGCGTCGGCACGGGATGACCAGCACTTGTCCGGGGCGGCTAACGCTGAATAGCGACCGCCAAGCAGGATCTATGCGCCGACAACATTCGGCAGCGCCCGGCGGACGCGGGCAACCGGAAGGCGCAGGTCGGGCCCGGTCGCCGTTGGCAGGGTGTTCTTATGCCGTAACCTTCGGTCCACAATCGCGGTTGACGCGCGACTTCGCGGGGCGTGCCTGCGCCGCTATGCGAACCGCTGCTGCGCAGTCTGTACCACCACCACCGTCGGGGGCGTGGACGACCTGCTACCCCGTACCGCCACTGAGCCTGGCAGAGCTGGGCCACCTGTCTGTCGGTGTGGGTGCGTGCGTTCCGGGAGGCGAGTCGGGTAGGTTACCTGTTCGGCGGGCCGGAGTGCGGACGAGAGAGGTCGGGGACACGTGGCGGATACGTTCGAGGGGACCTTGGCGGCGACGGAGCGGGCGCTCGACGCCGCGCTGAAGGCCGCCGCGGCGGCAACCCGGGAGCTGCGGAAGGCGCGCGTGGGGGCGAAGAACGGCCAGGTGCGCGACCTGCGCAGAGCTCTTCAGGCGGCGCAGGCGACGGTGGCGGGCCTGGCCGATGAGGTACTGGCGGTCCACGAGGGTTTCGACTTCGACGAGAACGAGTATCTGGCCTCTGGTGCCTACACCAAGGAATTGCTCGCGACGGCTATGGCGGCGGGTGTGGCGATGTACGAGGAGGACGAGCGGTTGCTGTGCTATCCGTCCCTGCTCCGCGTGCTCCCCGGCGACGCGGTGGTCGAGGTCGACCGGGTGCGGGAACGGCGACTGCGTCCGTCCGTACTGATCAGCCTGCTGGCCGCTGGGCAGCAACGGGCACCGCGGTTCAAGCCGGAGGCGTTCCTGGACAGTCTGCGTGGCGGGTACGAGCTGGTCGTGGCGCGCGACGGTAAGGCGGCGGAGGCGGTGGTCCGGCTCGTCGATGTCTGGGCCGTGCTGACCATGCTTCCCGGGCAGGCGCGGGAGTACACGAAGCAGGAGTTCGCCCGGGATCTATACCTGCTCGACCAGAGTGGGGTGACCCGCACGGCGCGGAGCTCGCGGCAGTTGCGCCTGTCGGCGAGTACGGGCACGAAGGGTACGGGTGTGCTGACCACAGTCGCCCGCAGCGGTCAGCAGCAGCGGTACTGGGGTGTGTCGTTCTCGGCCGAGCAGGCCGAGCGGTGAGCGTGCCGGCGCCGCGCGGTGCCGTTCCCGGTGGCGCGCCCATGACGACATCGGAGTACGTGGACTTTCTCGGCAAGGAGTATCTGGCCGACTATGTCGCACTGGGCGGGTCGGCCGTCAAGCTGCTGGTCACCGGGTCGGACGCGGTTGCCAGCGAACTCAGCGATGGCCTGTCGTCGATCGGTGACGGGTTCGTGCACGCGGCCGTCGACGCCGTTTCCACCCGGGTGCACATGATCGACCAGGTGTTCGCCGCGGTGGCCCGGCAAGTCGACTGGATCTCCCTGGCTTCGGCGATGGTCCGCGAGGCGTACCGGCGGGCCGGGTTCCCGGCACCGTATGGCGACCGGCCCGATCCATCCGGCGGCGACCTCACTGTCGCGGCGGTGGCCGCCCATCACGAGGTGGACGCAGCGGAGCTGTACCGCAGCGTACGCCGCGCGCTGGAGAGTGCGGTGCTGCACGACGCCACGCTGAGCCATGAGTTCCGGGTGGCGATGATCCGGCTGTGCCAGGAACGGCTGGGCCGTGGTGACGTCGACGCCGGCGAGCGTGACGCGGTGCTTGGCTGGCTGCACGGGGAGCGGGTGCCCGCGGCGGACCTGCGCAGGGTGGCCCTGCACGCTCGGCTGGCCCGGCACAATGCCCGGCCACTGCTCGTGTCGCTGAGCCGGTGGCTGCGCCGGGCCGGGCGGCCTGGTCTGGTGTTGCAACTGGACCTGGAGCGCCTCGCCGTGGCCCGCCGGCCGCCGGCCGGGCTGCGCGACGGCCACTACTACTCCAAGGCGGCGGCGCTCGACGCGTACGAGGTGCTGCGCCAGTTGATCGACGGTACCGACGAGTTCGAGGGACTGTTCGTGGCTGTGTTGCTGCCGCCCGAACTGGTTACCGACGAGGTGCGCGGGCTGCCCGCGTACACCGCGTTGCAGTTGCGGGTCGCCGACGAGGTACGGGATCGGCGCCGGCCCAATCCCTATGCCGCCCTGGTGCGGCTCGGTGTGCGCCTGGAGGCGGTACGGTGACGGCACTGCTTGTCGGCCCGGATCCGAGCGTGGCGCGACGCCGCGCGATCGAGGCGCTGCGCGCGGGCGTGCCCAGCCGAGACGCGGTCGCGGCCCTGGGCAGCGGACAGACCGCCATCGAGGACCGTTTCGCGGCGCTGCGCGACACCGCAGCGGCCGGCCGCGCCGGGGGGCTGCTGCTCGGGGGCGGCTTCGGTGCGGGCAAGAGCCACCTACTGGAGCACCTGGCCCGGCTCGCCCTCGACGAGGGGTTCGCGGTCAGCCGCGTGGTCGTCAGCAAGGAGACTCCGCTGCACGACCCGGTCAAGGTGTTCCGCGCGGCGGCGGACACCGCGGTTACCGCGGCGGGCAGTGGCCCGGCCATCGCCGAGGCGGCGGCCGGACTCGACCTGGACGCGCGCAGCTACGCCGAGCTCCTGCGGTGGGCGAGCTCACCCGCGGCGGATCTCAACGAGCGCTTCCCCGCCACCCTTGAACTGTTCGCCCGCTTCCGGGACCGCGACACCGAGTTCGCCGACACGATCGTGCGGTTCTGGTCCGGCGACCCGATCGGCACTCCCGAGATACGCCGGCGCTTCCGGGAGATCGGCCCCGCACGGCCGGTGTTCCCGCCGGTACCGGCCCGGGAGCTCGGCCTGCAGCGGATACGCTTCGCCGCCAAGCTGCTGGCCGCGGCCGGATCCGCCGGCTGGGTGATCCTGTTCGACGAGGTCGAGCTCATCGGCCGGTACTCACTGCAACAGCGCGCTAAGTCCTACGCCGAGATCGCCCGCTGGGCCCGCGGCGAACACGGGGGTGCGCCCATCGCGGCCGTGCTGGCGATGACCGACGACTTCGAGGCCGCGGTCATCACCGGCAAGGATGACCGCGAGCAGGTACCGGCGAAACTGCGCGCCAAGGACACCCCCGAGGCCGCCGAGCTCGCCGGCACCGCCGAGGCGGGCATGCGGATCATCGATCGGGAGATGATACTACTGACCCCGCCGGACGCGGCCGAACTCGACCAGGCATACGCCCGGCTGAAGCAACTGCACGCCGAAGCGTTCGGCTGGCAGCCGCCGGACGTCACCGGCTTGGAACGGCTCGGCGCCACCCGGATGCGCCAGTACGTCCGGGCCTGGATCAACGAGTGGGACCTGATCCGCCTCGACCCGCAGTACCGGCCGCAGACCGAGACGGTCGACGTGGTCTCCGACTACCGCGAAGACGCGACGCTCGACGAAGACGACGAGGGCCACGTGCCGGCCTAGCCGCCCGCCGGTCGGCCAGGTGCTCCATCGTGCCCGCAATCCCGGCGGCTGCCTTTTGACCTGCTTAAGCGAAGCGGTGGCGGACTACCGGTGATGGCGGTGGCCCGGTTCGTGCGGCGATGCTTCCGGCCCACAATGGCGCTCCCCGGACGGCGTGGGATCGATGAGCTGCCTCGGATTGATGCTTCCGGCCGCTTCGAGCCCCGGGCCGGCACATGCGACGATGGCCCCGATGCTTCGCCGTCTACTGATCGTGCTCGTGCCGCTGCTGGTGGCGCTATTCGGCGCACTTGGCGTACCCCTGGCCGCCAACATAGCCCAGCGCGAAACGCAGGCCGTCTACCTCGACCGGCTCGCTGACGCCGACCGGTTCGCCGCGCTGGCCGACGACGCGCTGCGGCGCAACCGTACCGACGCGCTCAAGGCCGAGGTCACCAAGTACGACCAGATCTACGGGGTCGCGGTGGCGATCTACGGTCCGGACGGCCGGCCGGTGCCCGGGCTTGTCTCCCGGCCCTCTTTCGACCTGGCCGCACCGGACGTACGCGAAGGCCTCGCGATGGCGCTGGCCGGGTACCGGTCGGATGACATCGCGCCGGTGTGGCCCTGGCAGCGCCGATCGATGGTCGTGGTGGAGCCGGTCGGGCGCGACAGCGGAGTGATCGCGGCCGTCGTTACGGTCTCGCCGACCGGCCGGCTCCGGTCGGTCATCCTGCGCCGGTGGGGCCAGCTGGCTGCCCTCGGGGTGCTGCCGTTCCTGCTCGCGGTCGCCGCGGCCGCGCAGCTCGCGCGTTGGGTACTGCGTCCGGTCCGGGATCTCGACCGGGCCACCGTGGCCATCGCGGCGGGCCGCCTGGACGCGCGCGCCCTGACGGTGACCGGTCCGCCCGAGCTTCGCCGGCTCGCCGGTTCGTTCAACGCCATGATCGACACGGTGGTCCGTACCCTCCGCCGGCAACGATCGTTCGCCGCCGACGCCTCGCACCAGCTCCGCAATCCGCTGGCGAGCCTGCGGTTGGCGGTGGACAACCTCACGGGGTACGTCGAGCCGGCCGGCCGCGACCTGCACGGCGATGCGGTCGCCGAGGTCGAGGAGATGGGACACGTCGTCGACAACATGCTCGCGTTGACCGCGGTCGAGGGTACGACGCTCGCCCGAACGCGCCAGCCCGTGACGCCGATCCTCACCGACCATGCCCGGCGCTGGCGACAGCTTGCCGCTGACGGTGGGATGACGCTGGCCGTCGAGGTTTCCGACGGCGCGGCCGACACGTTGGCGACGTACGTGCCGGCGGACTCGCTCGCCAGCATCCTCGACGAGCTGGTGGGCAACGCCTGCCGGCTCAGCGGCGGCTCGACCGTCACCGTCACCGCGGTATCCACCGGGTCCGACGTCGTGTTGTCGGTGCGCGACAACGGGCTGGGCCTCTCAGAGGATGAGCTGGCCCGGGCCACCGACCGGTACTGGCGCGGCCGGCCGCACGCTGACGCGCCCGGTACCGGGCTGGGCCTGGCGATCTGCCGTGAGGTGGTCGACGCCTGGGGCGGCCGGCTGACCCTGCACGGTGCCGACCCGCACGGCCTGGAGGTACGGATCATGCTGCCCGGCGCGACGGGGAACCGAGTCAGGGCTTGACCGAGCGGAAGTAGCGCAGCGCCCCCGGGTGCAGGCGTACCGGGTCGGTCGAGATCCCGGTGCCCACATTGATCCGGTTGGCCTCCGGATGGCCGACCGCGATCCGTTCCCGCTCCGCGAAGAGGGCGGCCGCCACGAGTTCCACCACGTCGTCGGGTAGCTCCGGACGCGCCAGCAGCAGATTGGGGATGGTCAGCGTGCCGGTCGCCAGGACGCCCGGATAGACCGAGGACGGCAGTGTCGCGGGCGTGTACAGGTCACCGTAGCGATCCTCCATCGCCGCCGCGTACTGCTCCAGCGGGACCAGCCGGATGGGCCGGTCCCGGGCGAGACTGGTGATGGCCGGCGTCGGTATCCCGGTGAGGGACAGCATCGCGTCCACCTGACCGGCGGCGAGGAGCGCGGCGCTTTCCTCCTGGCTCGCGCTGACCAGCTGCGGCCGGACGCCGGCCACGGTCACCAACCGATCGGTGGTGAACCTCGTCCCGGAGCCGGGCGCACCGGACGCCACCGCCCGGCCGTCGATGTCGGCGAACCAGCGCACCGGGCTGCCCGCGGGTACGACCACATGCATCCAGCTGTCGTACAAGCGGGACACGGCCGTGGTGTCGGCTGGCCGGTCGGCCGCGAGCCCGGCGACGATCGCGTCGAGCGAGGCGAACGCGAGTTCCGTGCCGCCCTTGGCGAGCAGCTCGAGGTTGTCCACCGAGGCGCCGGTCTGGATCTCGCTTACCTGGGTGCGGGGGAACCGCTCGGCGAGGACCTGAACCAGCTTGCCGCCGATCGCCCGGTACACCGCGCCTTTGGGTCCGGTGGCGACCCGCAGCTCGGCCGGCGCGTCGTCCGGGCCGCGATCGTGACCGGACAGTGCGACCCGGGTAGCGACCGCTGCGCCGGAGGCAGCCGCGACGGCGAGTCCGGCGCCGATCAGTACGGCACGGCGCCGCACGATCAGTCGTCCGGTTCGACGTGCAGCCGGTACCCGACGCCCCGGACCGTCTCGACCAGACCGGGCTCACCGATCTTGCTGCGGAGCGAGGCGATGTGCACCTCGACCGTGTGCGGGCTGCCGGTCCAGGTGGTATGCCAGACGTCGGCGAGGAGCTGGTCCCGGGTCACCACCCCGCCCTGACGGCGTACCAGCGCGGCGAGCAGGTCGAATTCCTTGCGGGTCAAGGCGACCTTCCGGCCACCGACCTCGACCCGGTGCGCGTCCAGGTCGACGCTGACCGCGCCGAACTGGACTGCCTGACCCCGTACCGCGCTGCGGGCGGCCCGGCGCATGACGGCGTCGATCCGGGCATGCAGCTCAGCCACGCCGAACGGCTTCACCACGTAGTCATCGGCGCCGGTGCGCAGTCCGGTGACCCGGTCACACTCCGCACCACGCGCGGTCACCGCGATGATCGCGACGTCGCCTCGCCGCCGTAACTCACGGCAGACCTCGAGGCCGTCACGATCGGGCAGCCCGAGGTCGAGCAGGACGAGATCCACGGGTGGTGCCGCGAGCGCCTGCTCAGCGTTCACGGCCCACAACACCTCGTAGCCCCGCACGCGCAACGCGGTCTCCAGTCCCCGCGCCATCCGGGGATTGTCCTCGACCATGAGCACCCGCATACCACAGATTACTGCGCGCTCCCCCGACGACAAGCTCCGATCTTCCGCTTTGCCCGAGCATGAGGATCGTTGATCATGCCGTGACATCACTCATGACCAAGCCGGAGGAGCCGGGGTTCCGGTGGGGCGGGCGATGGGAGAGTCTGTAGCGATGGACACCTTCGACGTCAGTGCCGGCGTGGTGACCACGGGGCTCGCCGAGGTCGAACAGACCCGCGCCTTCAACCAGCGCCTCGCTGAGCTCGCGGCGAGCTTTCCGCCGGTGAACGTCGTTAACGACCCGGCGAAGACCCGCGCCGAACGGGCCCAGGGCATCGGGCCGCTACCGGCGCCGATCTACCTCGACGAAGCGATCGACCGGACCGTGCCGGGTCGGGCGGCCGACATTCCGATAAGGATCTTCGTATCCCCGGTCACCCGTGGCGTCTTCCTGCATCTGCACGGAGGCGGTTGGACGCTCGGCTCAGCGGCGAACCAGGACCCGCTCCTGTCAGCGTTGGCACACGCCGCCGAGGTCGCGGTCGTCAGCGTCGAATACCGGCTCGCGCCGGAGAACCCGTACCCTGCCGGTCCAGATGACTGCGAAGACGCCGCTCTCTGGCTGATCGGCAACGCCGAGCGGGAGTTCGGCTGCGACCGCCTGATGATCGGCGGGGAATCGGCCGGTGCGCACCTCGGCGTCACGACCTTGCTGCGGCTGCGGGACCGGCACGGGATCACCGGGGCCTTCCGCGCGGCCCAGCTGACCTTCGGCGGGTTCGACCTTTCGATGACGCCGAGCGCGCGACGGTGGGGAGATCGCGACCTGATTCTGTCCGGACCGGTCATGAGCTGGTTCAACGACCAGTTCGTGCCCGACCGCGATCCGGAGGCCCGGCGAGACCCGGACATTTCCCCGCTCTACGCCGACCTCACCGCCATGCCGCCGGCCCGCTTCGTGGTCGGTACCGAGGATCCGTTGCTCGACGACAGCCTTTTCATGGCCGCTCGGTGGCGGTCGGCAGGTATCCCGACCGTCCTGGAGGTGGTCGCGGAGGCTGTGCACGGCTTCATCGCGTTCCCGATCGCGGTGGCCGAGCAGGAACTGGCCCGGCAGTTCGCCTACGTCGCCGCGGCCGTCGAGGGATGACCGCCCGCCTCTCGTACTCCCTCGGACGAGTTCCTACTTCACCAGCTCACCTCTATCCAGGCAGCACCGTCGAGGTTCTGCGGGCGTCGGCCCATAGGAGGACGGCGTCGGTCGTCTTCAAGCGGCGGATCGCCTCCGCCATGACGGCACCGCCGATGCCCTTGCGTTGCGCTAAAGGATCGACCGCGGTGGGCCTCGGATCCGGGTCAAAGCGGCGACGGGTCGTCCCGCAGTCGGCTGTACAGATAGCCATCGCACCACTGGCCGGCCCGGAACTCGCAGGCACGCACCACACCCTCGAGCTGAAAGCCGGCCCTCACCAACGCCTTCTGCTCCGAGATGTTCTCCGGGTGCGTACCGGCCTGGATGCGCTGAACCGGCGTATGGCTGAACAGGTAGTCGCACAGCATCGCCTGCGCGCGCCAACCGATACCGCGTCCGCGCCACTCCGGTAGCAGCGCGATCCCGATGTCCCAGTACTTCGCCACGCCGCCGTACGTGCCCGCATGCCAGCTCACGAATCCGATGGCGATGCGCTCCTGCTCAGCCTCGACCATCAGCCGGCCGTCGTCTGTTCCGAGGTAACCGTCCTGGGCGAAGCGCCGGGCCGGCGCGTTGGCATCGCGGAAACCGGCCCAGTCCAGACCGATCAGACCCGGCTCGGTGGCGAACAGCCGGAACATCGCCAGGTCGTCCTCGGCCACCGGCCGCAACCGAATCGCAGGCTCATCCATGTCATCGCTCCCTGCGTCGCACCCCCCTCGGACAGTACCTGCCCCACGCGTCGCCTCGTGCCCGCCGGCACCGCACAGGAACCGGCCCGGCACTGCACAGGAACCGGCCCGGCACCGCATTCCCTTATGTGACAGGGATGTGGAGGCCGACTTGTGCTTCCCGCTGGCACCTGGGACGATCTCCGCTCGTGTTCGGGTGAGCTCCGTACGAACACGGCAAGTCCTCCAGCCTGGAGTGAAGCGCGCCACCGGGGGCGGTGGCGTGAACGGGTGGTTCCTCTAAGGGTGACAATGCGCATGCGCAGAATCGGGTCGGTCACGGCGGTGGCGGTTGCCAGTCTGGTACTGACAACGGCAGGCATCACGGCGGCGACCGCCGCGCAGACCGACACCAGTACCTTGCAGACTGACATCTCGGTCGCCCAGTACCTGCGGCAGACGATGGACCGGCTGGGGTTCCAGCAGGTGCTGGATTTGGCGCCGATCGACTCGGCGCAGTTCCAGGCGTTGAACACCGGTCCGGACAAGGAGGCGACGACCCCGGCGCAGCGGGTCCGGCAGTACGCCGCGAACGCCGACCCGAAGCCGATCTCCCAGCAGCCGCAGATCGACGCGACCGTGCTGGAGCTCGACGACCACGGGCGGATCGTCTCCTCCGGCACCGTGTTGATGAGCCCACAGTACGTGCACGGTGTCGTGGTGCCGGTCGACCGCAACCACCACACCACGGCGGTGCGCTGGCGCCAGTGGGAGGACGAGGGCTGGTACACCAACCACGGCAAGGGCACGATCGACGTGGTGCCGGGCCGGGAAGCCGCGCCGCTGGACTTCATGCTGCCGTACCCGGCCTCGGTGCTCAAACTGATGGTCAACTTCGGCGTCCTGCGCCTGGTCGACCAGGGCGTTGTCAACTTGGCTGACACATACAACTATCAGCCGACGACGATCAGCTCCCTGTGTGGAGACCCCACGAGCAACACCGTCCGCGGCTACCTCGACGCCTCGCTGACCCGGTCGTCCAACAGCGCCTCCTGCGCGCTGATCAAGCTGCTCTGGGACCACAACGCGATCGACGCGCTGAACCAGGAGTTCCAGAGCCTGGGTCTGGAGACGCTGCAACTGGTCGGCACCAACCCGGCCAACGGCGGTCGCTGGAGCAACGCCATCACGATGAGCTCGCTGGACACCGCCAAGCTGCTGGCGCTGGTCAACGGCGGATCCGGAACGCTGTGGACCGCCCCCGACGGCCGGCCGGTGACCAGTGCGGTACTCAAGGAATCCTCCCGGCAGCTCTTCGCCTCGAAGCTTGGCCAGGAGGGCTGGAACTGGATGCTGTCGACCACGAACTACTGCGGCGCGCAGTATCCGGCGGCCGGCATCCCGCAGGTGACGGCGGACCGGTGGATCGCCGCGGACGGCACGGTCACCGTGGACGGCAACTACTTCGGCCGGGACGTGCGGCCCTGCAACAAGGCCGCCCAGGTGACGTTCGCGCACAAGCCCGGTTGGGTGTCCAACTCCGGCGCGGACGCCGGCATCGTCCGGTCGTTGCCCGGCAAGCCGCGCCGGCACTACATCATCACCGTCTTCTCCAACCTCGGTGACCAGTACCAGGACCCGCAGCGCCCGCCGACTCCCCCCGGCGTCGTCCCGGTCGAGTACACCCAGAAGTTCGCCCAGCTCGGTCACGCGGTCGACCGGTACGAGGCGGCCAAGTGCAACAGGCAGCGATGACCTGACCGCTCCCGGCCGCCGTGACAGGCGTGTGTCCAGGCTATATAGCCGCAAGGCTATATAGCCTGGGCCATTGTGTTCCGGTGGTTGAACCGGCAGCCTGGTATTGACGTGCTTACCAACAATGGTGGCTGCCGAAAATGGCTCCCGGGGGGAGAGGTAGGCCATGGTGGGGGGGAAACGTTCTCGCCGTCATGCCGGTAAGGCCGGCAGGCGTGGGCGCTGGCTGCGGTCGTTGGCGGCCGCCGCGGGAGTCCTGGTGGTCGCGGGCGGCCTCGCGGCGGCCGGTACGGCGGACGGTTACCCGGCGAGCCGGCCCAAGCTCCTGTCCGGCGCGGCGTGGCTGGCCTCCTCGCAGGTGGGCCAGCTGACGTTGCTGGACGGGTCGTCGGCCGAGGTGTCCGCACAGGTGTCGGTGGCGCCGCGGGGTAACCGGATCGACGTGGTCCAGCAGGCGGCGACCGCGTACGTAGTGGACCGCACCGCAGGATCGCTGCGCCGGGTGGACGGGGCCACCTTCGACGTCGGCGCGGTGGCCAAGCCCATTCCCGACGCGACCGGTGGGCTGCTGGCCTTCGCCGGGCCGCGCGGCCTGTACGCGCTGGACTCCAGCCGTGGCCTCCTGGTCGCGACCGATCCGTTGTCGTTGACCGCCAAGGGCGCCGCGGTGTCGTTGGCGTCCCGGTTCGACGCCGGTGGTGCCGTGGTGGACGAGCACGGCCGGTTGTGGGTGCTGGACTCCGCGACCGGCGATCTGATCTGGCTCGACGGCGGGAAGCGGGGCCTGCGCCGGGGCGCGGTGACCGCTGGCGCGGGCCTGCTCGTGCTCGCGGATGACGCGCCGGTGCTGGTGGACACGACCGCCCGCCGGGCCGATGTCCTGGACCGGTCCACCGCCCAGGTACGCCGATCCGTGACGCTGGACCTGCGTCCGGGGGAGCAGATCGCGGTCAGCGGCTCCCCCCACGCCGCCCGGCTCTATATCGCCGCCGCCCGTGGGGTGCTCTCGGTCTGTGAGCTGACCAGGGCCGACTGCGCGACCGCCGTGCCGCTCAGCCCGGACGCCACCGACCTGGGCAGCCCGGTGGAGACGGGCGGGCGGGTGTTCGTCCCCGACTACCAGACCGGTCAGGTCTGGATCGTCGACCTCGCCGGGGCCCGGGTGGTCGCCCGTCCCCAGGTGCTCCACCCGCGGACGAAGTTCCAGCTGCTCACCCGCGACGGGCTGGTGTTCTTCAACGACCCCGACAGCGAGCAGGCCGGGGTCATCGACCTGGACGGCGGGTTCACGCCGGTCGCCAAGTACGACCCGGCCCACCCGGACCGCAACCTGCACAACCCGGGCGCCGGTGGCGGCGAGGGACCGTCCGCGGGGCAGCCGCCGGCCGGGCAGCCGCCGGTCGACCAGCCGCAGCAGCCGGACGCGCCCGACAAGGCACCGCCCAATAAGACCCCGCCGCCGCAGCCCGACCCGCCCAAGCCACCCGACCCACCGTCGCCGCCGGTGCCCGGACAGCCGAGGGTGCGGATCGTGGTCTCCAACACCGATCCCTTCGTGGGCGACCCGGTGACCCTGCGGGCCACCGGCGTGCCGGGCGGGCCGGAACCGACGGCGGCCCGCTGGGACTTCGGTGACGGCCAGGGCGGCATGGGCCTGCGCGTGAACCACCAGTGGGACACCCCCCGCAACTACCAGGTCAGTGTGCAGGCCACCTTCCCGGACAACCGGACCGCGACCAGCTCCATCACGCTGCGCGTGGCGACGCGACCCGTCACGCGGCCGGTGCTGACCGTGCAGTCACCGACCAACGGCGTCATCAGTGGCACCGGCGGCATCAACTGCCCGAGCACGTGCGCCGCGACCTTCGACGCCGGGCAACGCGTCATCCTCAACGCCACCCCCAGCCCCGGCAACGTGCAGCTCGGCTGGGGCGGTGCCTGTGCCGGTACCCCGGGCGGCACCGCCTGCACGGTGACGATGACGGGGGACCGCACCGTCTCGGCCACCTTCGGGCCGCCCCGGCCACGGCTGACGGTGACGGTATCGGGCAACGGCCGGGTCACCGGCCCGGGCGGCCTCAACTGCCCAGGTACCTGCAGCATCGCCTACAACCCCGGCCAACCGATCAGCCTGACCGCGACGCCCGGCGCCGGCTCCGGCATCGTCTCCTGGGGCGGCGCCTGCGCCGGCGCCGGCCGGGCCCGCACCTGCGCGCTGACCATGAACGGGGACAAGGCGGTATCCATCCGCTTCGACACGAGGAAGAAGCTCCTCGTCACCTCCGACCAGTTCGAACCCAACGGCGGCGCCGGTGTCCAAGGTCCGGGTGGCCTGTTCTGCCAGCGTGTCTGCACGTGGACGTTCGACCCGGGACAGCAGATCACCCTGACCGCGTTCGCCAACGGCCTGGACTTCCTCGGCTGGGGCCGCGCCTGCGCCTCGCGCGGCCAGAACCTGACCTGCACCCTCGTCATGGACCGGGACCTGGAGGTTTCGGCGCGGTTCGACATCATCGGCTGAGCCGGGCGACTCGGGCCCTCCGATTGAGGCCACCGCTCCGGCCGTGGCCCCCTGAGCGCACGGCGGCCGTGGGTGCCTACGATGGTTGATCCATGGAGCAGCGCTGAGTCTCCGGAGAGAGAAGGCCGCGTGTCACATATCGATGCCCGCCCACTACTCTTTGTCATCTCCGGGCCCAGCGGATCCGGCAAAGGTACCGCCATGAAGTGGCTGACCGGCACCGCCGGCCTGTACCGGGTCACCACCTACACGACCCGGCGCCCGCGCGACACCGAGGTCAGCGGCCTGGACTACCACTTCGTCGACGACGAGCAGTTCCACCGGCTGCACGAGCAGGGCACGATCTTCGAGTACACCCGGACGTACTCGGACAGCCTTTACGGCTCACCGACGGCGCTGCTCGAGTCGTCCGACCCGCGCCCGTACGTCGTCGAGCTGGACCCGGCCGGGTTCGTGCGGACCCGGGCCGCGTCCACCCGGCGGGTGGTCGGGATCTTCATCAGCACAGTCTCGGAGGACGAGCTGCGGCGGCGCATCCAGGAGCGGGGCCAGGGCGGGGAGATGGTCAAGCGGCTGCGCATCCGGGTCGACCAGCTGACCTGGGCGTGGAGCTACGACTACGTGCTGCTCAACGACGACCTCGACACGTTCCACGCCGACCTGGACACCGTGGTGCGCAGCGAGCTGCTGCGGACCTCGGGCGCGCGCCGGCTGCTGGACCTGCGCAAGGAGATCGACCCGACGCTGCAGACGATCGCCCGCTGAGCTGAGCTGAGCTGAGCTGAGCTGAGCGACGCGGCACCGGCACCCGCCGGCTGAGCCGGTCACCGCCGAGGACAATGGAGTCCGTGGCGAACGAGGAGCTGACGGTACCGGCGGCGGCGTACGACGGGATCGCGGACTGGTACGAGACCGAGTTCCTGGGGCCGCCCGACAGCGATCCCATCGGGGTCACCCGCGCCCTGCGGGTCCTGCTGGGTTCGGGCAGCGGCGTCTGCCTGGAGGTCGGCTGCGGCACCGGCGTGCACGCCGGGCAGGTGCGCGAGCTGGGCTGGACGCCCGTCGGGGTGGACCTGTCCGCCGGCATGCTGCGCCACGCGGTGGGCCTGGACCGATCAGGGGATCCGCGACAAGGTGGGGGCCGTGCACCGCCCGCTGCCCGACCTGCTGCACGCGTTCCTCGACGCCGGGCTGACCCTCGAACGCTTCACCGAGGGCGGCGCACCGACGCCGACCGTGCTGGCGATCCGGGCCCGCAAGCCTGACGCCGGCGACCGCACCATCGCGCCCGGTCGCGGCTAGGGCGGAAGCAGATCCCGCTCGCGCAGCAGGGCGAGCCGGTCCGGGGAACGCAGGCGGGCAGGTTGCCGTCGAGGTCGGCCGGTTCCAGGTCGACGGCGAGCACCACGAAGGATCGGGCATCGGCTGGCGCCCGGTCGGGCGGTGCGGAAGAGTCGGGGCGTGGAGACCGCAACCCAGGCGCTGCACCGGCTCACCTCCTACAAGCCCGGCCGCGAGTGGACGCAACCCGCCGACGACCCGCGCGTGGTGCGCGACCTTGAGGTCAACGACGTGAGCCGGCTGCCGTGGTTCTACAAGCGGTACAAGCAGTCGCTGCCCCGCGTGCCGCTGCCGCGCGACCTGCCATCCACGGCCGCGCCGGCGGTCGCGGTGCTCGCCGGCACCGCGGACGTCGCGCCCACCGCGCTGGACCTGCCGCACCTGTCCCGTCTGCTGCCCCTGTCCGCGGGGGTGGTGCGCACGATGGTCCGGCCGTACGCCACCTGGCTCTTCCGCGCCGCCGGGTCGGCGGGCGGCCGGTTCCCCCTGGAGCTGTACGTCGCCGTGCCGCACGGATCGCCGGTGCCGGCCGGTGTGCACTGGTACGACCCGCACGACCACGCCCTCGTCCGGGTCGGGCCACCGCCGCGCGCCGGCGCGCCCGCCGTGGTCGTCACCGGAGTCCCCTGGCGCACCGGCTGGCGCTACCGCGAACGCGGCTACCGGCATGTCTACTGGGACGCCGGCACGATGCTCGCCCAGCTGCTCGCCGCCGCTGACTCGGCCGGGCTCACCGCCCGGCTGTACAGCCGCTTCCCGGATGCGGCGGTCGCCGCGCTCGTCGGCGCCGACGGGCTGCACGAAGTACCGGTGGCCGTGGTCGCGCTGGGCGACGGTACGCCCGCGCTCGACGCGTCCGGCCCGGCCGCCGCGGGTGCGGTCGACGCGGGACCGGTCGAGTTCCCGCTCATCACGACCGCGCAGCGAGCAGGGGAGCGGGACACGCTTGGGCCGCCGTGGGACCGGGGCGCTCCGGTCGACGTACCCGTCGAGCGCACCGTCCCGGTCGAGGCCGTCGTGCTCGCGCGCGGGTCGCAGCGCCGCATGGACCCGAGCCGGGGCCTGCCGGAGCGCGTGCTGCGCACGTGCCTGAGCCTGGCGTTGCGCGGCATCACCGTCCCGCACCGCGTCGTGGTGCACGACGTGACGGGGCTCGCCCCCGGCGTGTACCGCTGGCCTGACCTGTCCGCCCCGGCCCGCCCCGGCCCGCTGCGCGACGAGCTGTATCGCGTCTGCCTCGACCAGGCGCTGGGCCGCGACGCGGCGTTCGTGGTGATCGCGGCGACCGACGTCGGCGCGCTCGACGACCGGGAGTACCGGGAGGCGCAGCTTGCCGCCGGGCTGGTCGAGGGCCGGCTGCACCTGCTCGCCTACAGCCTCGGCGCGAGCGCGTCCGGCATGACGTTCCTCGACAGCGAGGTGTCCGCGCTGCTCGGCGAGCCGCTGGACGGGCTGCTCTTCACGTGCGTCGGCGTGCCGGAGTACGCCTCGACGGCCGGCGGCCCGCCGGGCGCGCCGACCACCATCCGCCAGGTGACGCCCCGGTCCTAGCCCGGCCGGCTTTCCCGGTACCGGCCGGCTAGGGCAGGACGGCGCTGCGGTCCGACGGCTAACCCGGCGCGGCCGCCAGCGCGGCGCGCAGCGCGTCGGTGTCGAGCGGCTCGCCGGTGTCCCCGTCCGGTCCAAAGTAGACGATGCCGTAGGCGGGGGTGCCGGGCTGGTACCGCCGGCCTTCGGCGAGCGGGCCGGCATCGACGGTGTCGTACCCGATCGCGTCGAGGAACTCCGCGACGCTCGCCTTGGCCCGCGCGTCGTCCCCGGCGATGGCCAGGGCGCTGCGGTCCGCCGCCCCCGACGGCCGGGCCAGCGAGCCCAGGTGAGTGAACCGGATGTTGTTGAACACCTTGACCACCTTCGACGCCGGCAGCAGCGCCTGGAGAAGCTCGCTCGACGTGGTGGACCCGTCATCCAGCTCGGGGATGTGCCCGTCGCGCTGCGGGTAGTAGTTGCCGGTGTCCAGCACGACCTGGCCGGCCAGCGGCTGGACCGGCACGTCGCGGTAGGCGTGGATGGGGATGCTCACCACGACCAGGTCGCCCGCCGCGCCGGCCTGCGCCGGCGTCGCCGCCCGGGCCCGGGGGCCCAGCTCGGCGACCAGACCGGTGAGCGTGTCCGGGCCGCGCGAGTTGCTCAGCACCACGTCGTAGCCGGCCGCGACGGCGAGCCGGGCGACGGTGCCGCCGATCTTTCCACTGCCGATCAGTCCCACGGTTGTCATGTCCGCCCCCAACCCCTGACCCGCGGCGGCGATTCCGGATTACGCTGACGGCGTGAAGGTGATGATCTTCGGAGCCACCGGCATGGTCGGTCAGGGCGTGCTGCGCGAGTGCCTGCGCGACCCCTCCGTCGAGCGGATACTGACCGTCGGGCGCCGGGGCACCGGCATCCTGGACGCCAAGCTGACCGAGCTGGTCCAACCCGACCTGTTCGACCTGTCGCCGGTCGCCGACGAGCTGTCCGGTTACGACGCGTGCTTCTACTGCCTCGGGGTCTCTTCCGCCGGCATGGCCGAGGAGGAGTACCGCCGGCTGACCCACGACCTCACACTGTCCGTGGCCCGGCTGCTGGCCGAGCGCAATCCGGGCATGACGTTCGTCTACGTGTCGGGGCAGGGTACCGACACCTCGGAGTCGGGGCGGTCGATGTGGGCGCGCGTCAAGGGCGCCACCGAGAACGCGCTGCTGCGCCTGCCGCTCGAGGTGTACCTGTTCCGCCCCGGCTACATCCAGCCGCAGCACGGCATCACCTCACGCACCCGCATGTACCGGCTCTTCTACGCCGTCGCCACCCCGATGTACCCGGTGCTGCGCCGCCTCGCCCCCGGGCAGGTGACGACGACCGAGCAGGTGGGCCGGGCGATGCTCCACGTGGCCCGGGCCGGTGCCCCGGCGCGCGTCCTGGCGACCAAGGACATCAACGCCGTCGCCTGAGCCGGCCTAACGGGGTGGCAGCGGGGGCCGGCCCAGGCGCGGGCGGTCAGCCGGGTCCGGGGTGTGCGCGGGATGCCGCGCCAGCTCGCCCAGGACGTGGCTGATCGCCCGTTCCAGCTGCGGGTCGATGCCCTTGGCGTAGTCCTGGGGCCGGTACTCCACCTCGATGTCCGGGTCGGTGCCGTAGTTCTCCACCCGCCAGCCCACGTCGTCGAAGGCGAACGAGTACTCCGGCTGCGTGGTGAGCGTGCCGTCGGCCAGCGGATGCCGGGGCCAGACGCCGATGACCCCGCCCCAGGTGCGCTTGCCGATGAGGGCACCCAGGCCCATCTGCTTGAACGCGTGGCTGAAGATGTCGCCGTCGGAGCCGGCCGGCTCGTTGGTGATGGCGACCATCGGGCCGCGCGGAGACTCCGCCGGGTAGGGCTCGGGCACGCCCCAGCGCGGGAAGTTGTACGCCAGGCGGCGCCGGGCCAGCTTCTCCAGCAGCAGGGCCGAGACGTTGCCGCCGCCGTTGTTGCGCAGGTCGACGATCAGCGCCTCGCGGTCGTACTCGACGAGGAAGCCCCGGTGGAACTCGGCGAACCCCTCCGCCGTCATGTCGGGGATGTGCAGGTACCCCGCCCGGCCGTCGGTGCGCTCGTGCACCAGGGCCCGGTTGCCCTCGACCCAGTCGCGGTACCGGGCCGGGCGCTCGTCGGCCAGCGTGCGTACCGTGACCGTGCGCGGCTCGCCCCCACCGCGCCGCACGGTGAGCTGCACCTCCTGCTCGGCCAGGTCGGCCAGCAGCTCGCCCGGGGTCACCCCACCGGTAACCGCCACCCCGTTGACCGCGAGGATCTGGTCACCGGCGCGCAGGTCGACCCCGGGCCGGTTGAGCGGCGAGGTGGCCTTGGCGTCCCACAGGTCCCCGGTCAGCACGCGGGCGATGACGTTGCCACCGCCGTCCCAGTCCACGCCGAGGAAGCCCTGCCGGGCGTTGGGCCCGGAGCGGTAGGCGCCGCCCAGCTCGTAGGCGTGCGAGGTGCCCAGTTCGCCGTGCACCTCCCAGAGCAGGTCGGAGAACTCGGCCCGGGTGCTGACCCGGTCGACGAGCGGCAGGTACCGCTCGTACACCTCGGGCCAGTCGATCCCCGACATGTCCTCGACCCAGAAGTGCTCCCGCTGCAGCCGCCAGGCCTCGCGGAACATCTGCCGCCACTCCGCGTCGGGCCGCACCGAGACCTTCACCCGGTCCAGGTCGACCCAGCCGCCGACCCGGCCGGGCTCCTCGCTGTCGGGCAGCTTCTCGCCGGCCTTCACCACGCGCAGCCGTTGCTCGGCGCGGTAGTACAGGGTGGTGCCGTCGGGGGTGACGGCGAAGTCCATGATGCCGGAGGTCAACTCCTCGCACTGGTCGGTCTTGAGGTCGTAGGCGGACAGCGCGCGGTCGCTGGGCGGGGTGGTCGCGGCCCAGTCGACGTCGCGGGTACCGGCGACGGGGTAGGTGGTGAACAGCACCCGGTCGGGCGTGCCGGCCACCCGGTCGTAACGGCCCAGCGGCACCGGTACCGCCACGGCCCGGCGCTCGATCCCGTCCAGGTCGATCTCGACGGGCTCCACTGTGGACGGCGCCGAACCGTCCACAGGGGACGGTGGACTCGGCGGCTCCACCCGGGGCACGAACGGCGCCGGCTCGCCCGCCCGCAGGGTCACCGCGTAGAGCCGGTCGGCCAGCGGGAAGCCGCCCTCCAGGTCCTGCATCTCGTCCAGCACCGGGTTGTACTCGCGCTGTCCGATGAAGTACAGGTACCGGCCCTTGGGGTCGAACGCCGGCCGGCTGTCCCGCCGTACCGGGCGGGTCACCGGCCGGGTCGCGCCGGTGTCCACCCGGGCCACCCGGATCTCGCTCGTCTGGGCGGTACCCGGATAGGTGTAGGCGAGCCAGCGCCCGTCCGGCGACCACGCCGGATCCTCCATCCGCCCGTACCGGCTGTGGTCCAGCCGCGACAGGATGACCCCGTCCCCGCGCAGGTCGACCAGCAGCAGCTCGTTGCGGTGGTTGGCCAGCGCGACCAGCGGCTCGGTGGGTGACGTGGCGAGCTGGACCACCCGGCCCACGTCGAGGTCGGTCAGCCGGCGCGGCGCCGCCCCGGCCTCCTCGCCCAGCACCACCAGCACCTCGCGGTCGCCGTCGTCGCTGGCCGCCGCGACCAGCCCGCCCCCGGCGAGATGGGTCAGCAGGCGGTACCGGACCCCGTCGGGCTCGCCGTGCTGGCGTACCGCGCCGGCCCAGTTGCCGAAGCTGAACGCCTTGCCGCGGGTGGTGATGGCGAGGCGGGTGCCGTCGTGGGACAGGCTGACCGTGTCGAGGTACCGGTCGGCGGGCACGAACTGCCGGCTGCGCTGCGACCGCGAGCTGCCCAGCCGCACGTCCAGCTCCTGCGGCGCGTCGCGCGCCGGGTCGAGCAGCCACAGCCGCGCCCCGGCGTGGTAGACCAGCCGCCGCCCGTCGCCGGACAGGTTGCGCGCGTAGAAGTCGTGGTGGTCGGTATGGCGGCGCAGGTCGGTGCCGTCCGGCGTGCAGGAGTACACGTTGCCGACGCCCTCGTGGTCGGCGATGAAGTACACCCGCTCGCCGATCCAGCAGGGGCTGGTCAGGTTGCCGTCCAGGCGCACCAGCCGATCGAACTCGCCCGAGCCGGTGCGGTCGATCCACAGGTTGCCGGCCCGGCCGCCCCGGTACCGCTTCCATCGGGCCGGGTCGGCATCGGTCCACCGGCCGAGGACCACCGCGCCGGCCGGGCCGTAGGCAACCGACCCGGCCGGGCCGAGCGGGATCGGCGTGGGCTGGCCACCGGCGGGGGAGACCGCCCAGAGCCAGCGCTCCCCCAGGGGCCGCCCGGCGTCGGTGGCGTGGACGATGCGCCCGTCCGGGTCGAAGCCGGCGACGATGGTACGTCCGCTCTGGTAGGTCAGCCGGCGGGCCTCACCGCCCGCGGCCGGCATCACGTACACCTCGGCCGGCCCCTCCTCGCGCCCGGTGAAGGCGAGCAGCTCGCCGTCGGCGGACAGCCGGGGGGTACCGGCCTCCGCGACCCCGGCGGTCAGCCGGTAGGCCCGGCCGCCGGACGCGCTGACGAGCCAGAGATCGTCCTCGCAGACGAACACCACGTTGTCCCCGTGGATCGCCGGGTTACGCAGGTACCCGCTGTCCGGCATGGCGCCTCCTGGATCTGGATCGAGCGGCGCCACCCAGCCTATCCGGGCCGCCGGGCGGCGACCGGGGCCCGCGAGACGGGCGGCCGGCCGTGGGATCCACGGCCGGCCGCCATCATGTGAGGGACGGAGAGCGTCTACTCGCGGGCACACCGCGCGTTGTTCAGGGTGAAGTTGGGCGGTTCGGCGTTGGTGAAGTTGTCCCACCGCCCGATGAAGCCCACGTCGGTGACCGTGCCTCCCGCCGGGATCTTCGAGTTCCAGCTCGGATTGTTCACCGCGACCCGGACGCCGCTCTGGCTCACCTCAGCGTTCCACAGCAGCTTGATGGTCTGGCCGTTGGCGAACTCCCAGCGCAGGGTCCAGCCGTCGATCGCTGTACTGCTGGTGTTGGAGATCTTGAGGCTGATCTGGTACTCGCCGTTCCACGAGCTGTCCAGGTGGTACGAGACGGCGCACCGGGCGGCGGGCAGGTCGTCGTCGGGGGTGAGGAACACGTTGTCGCTGAGCGCGTCGCGCGCGATGTCGGTGTTCTTCGCGATGAGGTCGGCCAGCGTACGCCGGTAGTCGATCCCGTACTGCTCCTTGATCAGGTTCAGCCCTGGATCGTTGCCGTAGAAGAACCGGTCGCCGTCGCGCAGCGCCTGGAACTGCCGCTGCCATATGGCCAGTTGCAACTCGCCGAACTCGCTGCCGGAGACGTGCTTCTCGGCGATCATGCCGACGAACGCGTCGACGTTGTCCACCGACCCGTACACGGCCTTGAGCCGGGCCGCCAGCGGGGTCTTGCGGACGCCCTTGGTCGCGGTGTTCTCGGCCTCGGGCGAGCCGATCGTCACCGGCCGGCCATCGATGTCGGTCAGCTTGACGAAGTCAAGGCTGGCCGGGTCGTTCACGCCGCTGCCGGGTGGGAAGGCCTCGCTGGCCTCCCCGGTGATCGCCGCGAAGGAGGTCTTCGGGGCCAGCCCGAACGCCCGGCGCAGGTTGTTGTAGCTCGGCATGCCGTGGTCACGGCCGCGGGCGACGTCGATCGCGCCGAGGTCCACCACGCCCTTGAAGCAGGTGGGCAGGCTGGGGTCCTCGAAGCAGTCCGGGTTGCCGGAGACCGGGATCTGGAACAGCACGCTGCGCAGGTGGTTGTCTATCTGCTCGTCGTTGTTGTACTCCGACTCGGCACCGATCGCCTGCAGCATGGGCCCGAGCTGGATCTGGGTGAGCAGGTCGGGGTTGAAGAACGCCAGGTTCAGCGAGACGACGAGGGTGACGTCCGCGCCGTCGCGCTCGACCCCGATGCCGGCGTTCTCGAAGGCCGTCAACTGCGCATCGGTGTACCGGGACGCGTTGGTCTCCACCTCGAACTCGCCGTGGATCTGGCTGTGCGCGCGGTAGCCCACCGTGGCGAACTCGTTGCCCAGGTTGGCGTTCACGTCGGGTTTGTAGCCGGTGTACATCGGCAGGGCGACCCCGGCCGCGGGCAGGAACTCGTTGTAGGTGATGTACTGCTGCTCGGCGATCACGATCCGCCGGGCGATCTGGAACTTCTCCTCGTTGGTGAGGGTGCTCGGCAGCATCGCCACGATCCGGTTGTGTTCCCGGGCGAACAGCGTGTGCGTGGCCGACAGGGCGATGTTCTCGTTGGCGCGGACGTCGCCCGCGACGAAGGCGCGTTCGGGGTGGGCCGCCAGCCGGCCGTCCACGGCCATGTCCGGTGCGCTGCCCGGGTCGCCCCGGCTGTTGCGCCGCGGCAGGTACCCGCCGGGCAGCATCAATGTGGCCGCGTTGTTGGTCACGTTGCCGTCTACCGTGCCGTTGCGCAGCCACTCCAGCCGTTGATTGGTGCCGCCATAGACGGCCCAGGCGTCGATGTAGCTGCTGACGGTGTTGATCTGCTGGCGGGTGTTGCTGACGCCGGTACCCGGAGCGGCGGGCGTCCGGACGAATGGGATGACCCCGAGGGTGTTGGTGAACTTCTCCAGCGGGTCGTTGCTGTTGAAGGGGATGTCGGCCGCCTCACCGTTCTCCTGCCGCAGCCCGAACGTGTGGTCGAGGAACTGGCCCCACGTCCACAGCCACTGGGTGTTGCGGCGCTCCGAGAAGATGTTCTGGCCGAGGTCCTGGATGACCCGGTTGCTGATCAGGCGCACGTTGGGGCCGGAGACCGGGGCGCCCCGGCCGTCCGCGTAGTTGGCCGCCGCGACCCGCGTGTACTGGCTGCCGACCTTTCCCCAGGTGGGGTGGGCGAGGTTGTTGCCCGACCCGTCCAGGCTCTGGATCTCGAAGCCGAGTACAGCCGTCGCGTTGGGGGCTCCGGCCAGTAGCGTGCCGGCCGCGAGGAGTATCGCGCCGAATCCGATGGCGAGGGATCGGGTACGTAGGACGGAACGATAACCGGGCGACGCGTGTCGCCATCTTCGAGCGCGCATGCTCTCCTCCCCTTGGGAGCCCTCACGGACACCGGGACATTCAGCAATCCATCGCTTACCGCTTGTCATTGACACGTGCGTGAAGGACTGAATTCGGCGGTAATTCCCGTCGAATCTCATCGATGACCGGCGGTGTCCGCAGCACTTCCACGCATCCCGGCACGGACCGCGGGACGTGCTGACGCCGAGGTCACGGCTGCGGCGTCTGCTGGCCTGGGTATGCCATGAGGCCTCCTGCCTCTAGCCAAAGCGGCGGCGCCTGTACGCCATGCTCTGCCCCGATAAAGGCAAGGGTCAATAGAGTTGCTTCGACGTATTACCCCTGGGGGGTGCGCGCTTTTCGCAGTCGTCCAATGAATTACCGGCGCACCGTGTCCGGCGGATAACGCAGCGCGGTACCACTCGTGCATTTGTTTTCTGCGTCGGGATACGACTACCGCAAGTAAGTCCCGGGGTCAAGCCGCCGGCGCGGCCGAGCGGTACACCTGCATGACCCGGTCGGCGATGGCCGACCAGGAGAACTCCGCGAGGGCGCGCCGGCGCCCGGCCCGGCCCAGCTCGGCCGCCCGCGCCGGGTCGGCGAGCAGCTCGGCGACGGCCGCGGCGAGGTCGTGGACGAACCGGTCCGGATCCAGCGGGGTACCGGTGCCGTCGCTCGCCTGGTCGATCGGCACCAGCAGCCCGGTCTCCCCGTGCGCGACCACCTCGGGGATGCCTCCGGTGGCGGTGGCGACCACGGCCGTCTCGCAGGCCATCGCCTCCAGGTTGACGATGCCCATCGGCTCGTACACCGACGGGCAGACGAACAGCGTGCTGTGCGTGAGGATCTGCACGACCTCGCGCCTGGGCAGCATCTGCCGGATCCACAGCACGCCGCCGCGGGTCCGGTGCAGTTCGGCGGCCAGCTCCTCGACCTCGGCCGCGATCTCCGGCGTGTCCGGCGCGCCGGCCAGCAGCACGAGCTGCGCCCCGGGCGGCAGGGACCGGGCTGCGCGCAGCAGGTAGGGCAGGCCCTTCTGGCGGGTGACCCGGCCGACGAAGGTGACGCTGGGCCGGTCCGGGTCCATCCCGATCCGCTCGACCACGTCGGTACCCCGGTCCGGCGCGTACTGCTCGGTGTCGATCCCGTTGTGCACGACGTGTACCCGGTCCGGGCGCACGGCCGGGTAGGCGGCGAGCACGTCGTGCCGCATCCCGGCGGAGACGGCGATGACCGCGTCGGCGGCCTCGACGGCGGTGCGCTCGACCCAGGACGACAGCGCGTACCCGCCGCCGAGCTGCTCGGCCTTCCACGGCCGCAGCGGCTCCAGGCTGTGCGTGGTCACCACGTGCGGCACCCCGTAGAGCAGCTTGGCGACGTGCCCGGCCAGGTTGGCGTACCAGGTGTGGCTGTGCACCACGTCGGCGCCCGCCGCACCGGCGGCCATCTCCAGGTCGACGCCCATCGTGCGCAGTGCCGCGTTGGCCCCGACGAGCCCCGGGGGCGGGTCGGCGTACCCGGTCACGCCCGGCTCTGCCCGAGGAGCGCCGAAGCAGTGCACCCGCACGTCGGCGCGGTGGCGCAGCTCCCGGGCCAGGTACTCGACGTGCACGCCGGCGCCGCCGTAGACCTCGGGCGGGTACTCCCTGGTGAACAGATCGACGCGCACGAGGCCACCCTAGTACGCCGTCCGGCTGGTGCCGGGCCGGTCGGGTGGTTAGCGTCGTTTCATGGCGCCCAAGGTGCTCTCGATCGTGCTGGCCGGCGGGGAGGGCAAGCGACTCATGCCCCTGACCGCCGACCGCGCGAAGCCGGCCGTCCCGTTCGGCGGCCTGTACCGGATGATCGACTTCGCCCTGTCCAACCTGGCCAACGCGGGTTACCTGAAGATAGTCGTGCTGACCCAGTACAAGTCCCACTCGCTGGACCGGCACATCACCCAGACCTGGCGGATGTCCAACCTGCTGGGCAACTACGTGACACCGGTACCGGCCCAGCAGCGGCTCGGGCCACGCTGGTTCGCCGGCTCGGCCGACGCGATCTACCAGAGCCTGAACCTCATCAACGACGAGCAGCCCGACCACGTCATCGTGTTCGGGGCCGACCACATCTACCGGATGGACCCGCGCCAGATGGTGGCGCAGCACATCGCCTCCGGCGCCGGGGTCACGGTCGCGGCGATCCGCCAGCCGCTGTCGCTGGCCGACCAGTTCGGCGTCATCGACGTGGCCGAGGACGGCCGGCGGATCGCGGCGTTCCGGGAGAAGCCCGCCGACGCCACCGGGCTGCCGGACGCGCCCGACGAGATCTACGCGTCGATGGGCAACTACGTGTTCACCACCCGGGCGCTGTGCGAGGCGCTGGCCCGCGACGCGCAGAACCCGGCGAGCAAGCACGACATGGGCGGCAACATCATCCCGATGCTCGTCGAGTCGGGCGAGGCCGACGTCTACGACTTCCGCGACAATGACGTGCCCGGCAGCACCGACCGCGACCGCGGGTACTGGCGCGACGTGGGGACGCTGGACTCGTTCTACGACGCCCACATGGACCTCATCTCGATCCACCCGGTCTTCAACCTCTACAACATGGAGTGGCCGGTGCTGACCGACCACCCGCCGTGGCCGCCGGCCAAGTTCGTGCACGGCTGGCAGGAGCGGGTCGGCCGGGCGGTCAGCTCGATGGTCTCGCCGGGCGTGGTCATCTCCGGCTCGCTGGTGGAGGACTCGGTGGTCTCGCCCAACGTGCGGGTGCACTCGTGGGCCCACGTGGCGGGCTCGGTGCTGATGGACGGCGTGGAGATCGGGCGGCGCGCGGTGGTGCGCAACGCGATCCTCGACAAGAACGTCGAGGTGCCCGAAGGCGCCGAGATCGGCGTGGACCTGGAGGCCGACCGCAAGAAGTACACCGTCTCCGACGGCGGCATCGTGGTCGTCGGCAAGGGCCAGGTGGTGCAGCTCTGAGGCCGGCCGGGCGGGTCACGGCGTCGAGTTGACCGCCCTGACCCGCAGCGGCTGGCCGGCCGTGGTCGTGGTACGCACCAGGCTGTATCCGGTGGTCCTGGTGACCCGCAGGTCGGCCGGGCCGGTGCTGCGCTCCACCTTGCTGTCCACCCACCGCACGTCGCGGCCGCCGTCGACGGCGAACGCGGGCCGGCCGTCGTTCTTGACGAACTGCACGTCGACGTTGGTGAAGGTGATGCCGGAGACGTGCCGCAACCAGAAGCCGTAGGCCGGGCGGGTACCCCACTCGCGCGGGCGGTACAGGGTCAGGCTCTCCACGGGTACCAGGTTGGCGTCCGAGACCTTGTGCCCGCCCGGCACGGTCAGCTTCACGTTGGTGAGGCTGACGTGGGAGATCAGCGCGCCCGGCGAGCCGATGAAGCTACTGGCGTACTCGTCCGCCCCCTGCACGTCGGCCGGCGTGGTCAGGTTGGTCCCGGTGACGTCGGTGATGGTGACGTTGTCGATCCGGCCGGGCGGCGGGGTGCCCGGGCACTTGCCGCGCCCGCCGAGCCGGATGAACACCGGACTCGACACCTTGGTCATGGTGATTCTGGCGTAGTGCACGTCGGTGATGCCGCCGCCGTCGTGGGAGACGATACCGATCCCGGCCTTGCCCGCTCCGGTGACTTTCAGGTCCTGGAACACCACGTCCCGGAAGTCACCACAGGACTCCACACCGAACTGCAGCGCGTTGTTCTCGGTGGACAGGATCGTCGAGTCGTGCACCCGGATGTGCTCGCTGACGAAGGTCCGGCCGAGGGCGAAGTCGCTCTTGAACGACAGCGCGTCGTCCTGCGCCTCGATGCGGGAGTTGGTCACCTCGACGTTCGCGGTGTTGATGAGGTTGACCCCGTCACGGGACTTGGTGGCGAGCACCTTGACGCTGTCGAGGAGCACGCCGTCGCAACCGTTCATGAGCACCGCGAAGTGCCCGCCGCTGCGGAAGGTGATTCCGCGCAGGGTCACGTTGGCGCACCGGGTCAGCGACAGGTTCTTGTCACCGTGGCCGGCCGGTACCGCATTGGCGGTCTCCAGCGCCGAGCCGTCCAGCGTGCCGGTGCCGGTGATCGTCACGTTGCTGATCCCGTCGCCCCACAGCAGCGCGTTGTGGAAGTGGCTGTGCCCGTAGTCCTGGTACTGGGAGAACGGGTTGGGCTCGGCGGCGTCCATGCCGCTGGCGGCCGCGCGGACCGTCGCGCCCGCGTCGAGCTGCAGGGTGATGTTGCTTTTCAGGTGGATGGTGCGGGACTGGTAAGTGCCGGCGGGGAACCGGACCACCCCGCCGCCGGTGCCGCCGGCGGCCGCGTTGATCGCCCGGTCGATCGCGTCGTCGTCCAGGGTGGACCCGTTGCCGGCGGCACCGAAGTCGCGCACGTTGAAGGTACCCGGGGCGGCGTGGGCCAGTCCCGGCACGAGCGCGGTGGCGGCGACGGCCGCCACGGCGGCCGTGGTGAGCAGCGTGCGGCGGTGGTTCATGGGGCGGTCCTCCCTGGTCTGGACCGCCGCCGTCCGGCGCCCGCGACGGAGCGGTCAACCTCGCACGGACGGGACATCGAAGTCGATGAAAATCTAAGATCTTCATCCGGTACCGGTCAAGGCCGGCTTCCGCCCGGCGAAGGGCCCGCCACCGCCGTTAGGCGCGCGGTCGAGTCGAGTGAGATCATCGAGACGTGACGATCGCCAAGGTGTACATGGAGTTCGCCGAGCGCGAGGCGCGCGGTGTGTCGTCCACCTATGAGCGTCTGTCGCTCGCGGTCGCCCGCGACGACGAGGTGTTGGCGCTGCTCGGCACGCTGCCACCGGCGAAGCGGCAGCCGAATCTGCTGTTCGGCGTCGTGCGGTTGCTCGGCGGCCCGGTCGACGACCCGGCGGCGTTCCACGAGTTCACGGTGCGGAACTGGCCGGCCGTCGAGGCGGAACTGCGCATCCGGGCCACGCAGACGAACGAGGCCGGACGGTGCGCCCTGCTGCTGCCGGTGCTTGCCGCGCTGCCGCAGCCGCTCGCGCTGTTGGAGGTCGGCACCTCCGCCGGCCTGTGCCTCTATCCCGACCGGTACACCTACCGCTACAACGACGACATGGTGGGCTCGGACGGACCGGTCCTCGAGTGCACGGCCACCGGCATGGTGCCACCGACGGGCCTGCCCGCGGTGGTGTGGCGGGCCGGCCTGGATCTCAATCCACTCGACGTGACCGACCCGGCGGACGTCGCCTGGCTCGACGCGCTCATCTGGCCGGAGCACACGCACCGCCGGGCCCGGCTGCACGCCGCAGCCGCCATCGCCGCGGCGGACCCGCCGCTCCTGGTGCGCGGCGACCTGGTGGACCACCTGCCGGCGCTGGGCGCACAGGCGCCGCCCGGCGCGACGCTGGTGGTGTTCCACACTTCCGTGCTGTACCAGGTGCCGCCGCGACGCCGGACAGCGTTCACCGAGGTGGTACGCGGCCTACCCGGCCACTGGATCGCCATCGAGGCTCCGCACGTACTGGCCCACGATGCACTGCCGGACCCGCCGGACAAGGCCCTGCACAACGTGCTTTCGTTAGACGGGACGCCGCTGGCCTGGACCCGGGGACACGGGCAGGCGATCGCTTGGTTCGCGTGACACTCGTCCGTGGCGGCCCCCGGACGTCGCAGCCGGTGGTTCACCTCCGACGGACCATCGGCGGGACCGGACACCGCCGCCGATGTGACAAGCGCCTATGCGCCTGGCGGTCGGGCGAGACTCACCACCGCGGGCCGCGACCGGGCCTTAGCGGTCGGCGTCGGGCAGGGACAGGGGGTCGGCCGGCTCGTCAGGGTCGGGGGCGACGTCGCCGAACCCCGCCAGCGCCTCCTTGCGCTGGTCGAGCTGGTCGGCGAGCGACCGGTCCGCGGTCAACCGGTTGTCGACGGCCAGATGGGGTACCGGCGGAGCGTGGTCGGCCCGGACGGCGGCCACGAACTCGGCGAAGCGCGCCAGCTTCTGCCCGTCCCGGGGCAGCCCGCGTGCGGTCAACCGGGCCCGCAGCGTGGCGGCGTCCGCGCGTACCCACACCAGGCGCACCGGCTCACCGCCCAGCTCGGTGACCCACTGCGCCCAGCGCCGGGCATCGTGGATCTGCCCGGTGAACGGCCCGTCCAGCAACACCGGGGCACCGGCCTGCCGGATCTGCTGGGCGGCCGCGGTCAGCCCGGCGTACTCGTATACCTTGACGTGCGCGGGGTACCAGGGTCCCTCCCGTTCGCCCGGCGGCCGCCCGGCCGCGCGCAGGGTGGCCGCAACGAACCCGCCGTACACGGTGTCCTTGTCCAGCCAGGCCGGTACCGGCGACAGGCGCGCCAGCAGCAGCCGCGCCACGGTGGACTTGCCGGCCCCGGGCGGCCCGGCGACGACCCACACCGGGGCAGGCGTCACCGCTCGGAGAGGTGGACGTGATTCATGTGGTTCCCGGAGGCTGTGCCGTCGCCGCGGTAATAGTGCCAGCCGATGCCGGGGGTCCAGATGGCATGCCACCAGATCACGTACATCACCCCCAGCCGGTCGGAGTTGGCGATGAACCAGCCGGCCAGGCGGTTGCCGTAATCGCGGTCCGCGCCGGCGGCGACGCCGCCGAACCCGCCCGGGGCGGCGGCGAAGTCACAGGCCCGCCCGAGCGGGTGTTCGGCGAAGGTGCCGGGGCGGTAGCACGCGGTGTAGTGCGTGAAGCCGGCCTTGCGCGCCTGCTGCAACGCGTGCAGGGTGCGCGCGGTCAGGCAGCCCGTGGTGGTGGGGTCTTTGACGGAGCAGCGCTCGGGCGGCAGGCTCCCGTCGGGGTTGCGCGGTACCGGCTCGGCCGACGCGGCCGGGATGGGTACCCCGGCGGTGGGTCCGGTGCCGAGCTGGTCCAGCGTCCGCTGCACCTGGGCCTTGCGCTTGGCGGTCTCGTCGGCCTGCGTCTTGGCCGCGGCGACCTCCCGTTCCAGGGCGGCCTGCTGCTCGTCGGCGGCGGCCAGCACCGCGGTGTACTCCCGTAGCTGCCGGTCTTCGGTGCGGCTGAGCTGGCGCAGCGCGTTGGCCCGCTCCACCAGGTCGTCGGGGGAGGTGCTGTCGAGCAGCGTCGCGATCGTGCTGGCCGGTCCGGCCCGGTAGACCGCCGAGACCAGGACACCGATCTGGCCCTGCAGCTCGGCCAGGCGGGTGGTGCTGTTAGCGAGGTCGGCCCGGAACTTTTCCTGCTTGACCAGGGCGGCGTCGAGCTTGGCCTTGGCGTCGGTGTAGGCCTTGATGGCCGCGAACAGCTCGTCCTGGATCGTCCCGCCTGGCATGCCGTCCGGATCCGGGTCGGCTCGGGCGGGGCTCGGCGCGGCCAGGATCAGCACCGCGACGGCGATCAGCGCCAGCAACCGGCGGATCGGTCTCATACTCCTCCCGGGGGACGGCGGGTGGCCGGCGACAGCCTACCGGGAACCCCGGAAGCTGCACAGCGCCGGGACGGTCCCTCCCGGCGAGACCGGTCAGAGCCGGACCACCATCTTGCCGGTGTTGTCGCCGCGCAGCATCCCGAGGAAGGCCTCGGGGGTGTGGTCGATCCCGTCGACCACGGTCTCGTCGATGCGGATCCGTCCGGCGCGCAGCCACTGCGCCATCTCCGCGCGGAAGTCCGGCAGGCGCTCCGCGTGGTCGACGACGAGGAAGCCGCGCAGGGTCAGCCGCTTGCCGATCACGAGCGGCAGGTTGGCCGGGCCGGGCGCCTGCCGGCCGTCGTTGTACACCGCGATGGCGCCGCACATCGCGACCCGGCCGCGTAGCCGCATCCCGGCCAGCGCCGCCGCCAGGTGGTCACCGCCGACGTTGTCGAAGTACACGTCGATGCCGTCGGGTGCGGCGCGCTTGAGCTGTTCGGGTACCGGCGCGTCGCGGTAGTTGAAGGCCGCGTCGAAGCCGAGCTCGGTCAGGTGTTCCACCTTGGCCGCCGAGCCCGCGCTGCCGATCACCCGGGAGGCGCCGCGCAGCTTGGCGATCTGGCCGGCCATGCCGCCGACGGCGCCGGCCGCGGCCGAGACGAAGACCACCTCGCCCGGCCGCATCGCCCCGATGTCGAGCAGGCCCACGTACGCGGTGAGCCCGGGCATGCCCAGCGCGCCCAGGTACGCCGAGATGGTCGGCGCGGCCTCCGGGTCCACCGCGCGCACGGCACCGGCGTCGAGGACGGCGAACTCCCGCCAGCCCTTGTCGTGCAGGACCACCTCACCGGCGGCGACGCGCGGATCACCGGACGCGAGCACCTCGCCCACCGCGCCGCCGTCCATGACCTGGCCCACCTGGAACGGCGGGACGTAGGAGGGCCGGTCGTCCATCCGGCCGCGCATGTACGGGTCGACCGACAGGTAGCGGTTGTGCACGAGTACCTGTCCGGGCCCGGGATCGGGCACGTCGACCTCGACGATCGCGAAGTTCTCCAGGGTAGGCGCGCCCTGCGGCCGGCTCGCCAGGTGCACTTCCCGGCCGGTAAGTCGTGTCACGGGAAGGACGCTACCCGCCAGCGGGTGCGGATTCCCGGGGACCGGTCCATGCTTACGTGAGGTTGGCGCTCCGGAGGTCTTGCGTACGCGGCCGGGACCGCTACCGTAAACGGTTACCTGATAGCGCAGCGCAAGGAGCGAATCACAATCAGCTAACTCGGTCTGTGTTTGAGTCGGTACGTATGTGGTAGAAAGTACGGGCTCGACGTTCGACCGAAAGCTTTCGTCCCCGAGCGGCGGCGCGCGTGGTGCCCCCCGTCGTGCCGCAGCGACCTGGAGGTTCGATGTCCACCTTGTCGATCACCATGCGTACCGACGCCCGTGGAACGGTCCACATCCACCCGATCGGGGAGATCGACGGCGACAACGCGTTCGATGTCCGTGACGCGGTCAACAGCGCTCTCGCGGCCGGCGAGTCCAAGATGATCAAGGTGGACATGGCCGGGGTGACGTTCCTCGACTCGATCGGCATCGGCGCCCTGGTGTCCTGCTACCACACGGCGGCGGCGAGCGGGGTCCGGCTCGTGGTGTGCAACCCCACCGCCTACGTGCACCGCCTGCTCTACGTCTCCGGCCTGCTCGGGCTCTTCGGTTCGCCGGCGCGCCCGCCCGAGCAGCGCGACAAGGAACCGGTCTGAGCGCAACGCCGCTGCGGAGCGAACCAGGAGACGTCTGACGCTACCGCCAGGACTCCTCGGTGCCGACGGTGGTCAGCCGCTGGGTGGCCCGCGACAGCGCGACGTAGAGGGTACGCCGGCCGGCCGGTGACTCGTCGCGGATCGCGGCCGGCTCGACGACAAGGACCCCGTCGTACTCCATGCCCTTGGCCTCCAGCGAGGTGACCACCTGCAGGCGCGGGTCGGCGAGATCGGCCAGCCAGCCGGCGACCTCGTCCCGCGTCGCCTGGTTCGCGATCACGCCGACGGTACCCTCGACCGCGCCGAGCAGCCCGGCCGCTTCCGCGCGCACGGCGGCGGCCGGATCCGGCGTCACCACGTGACGCGGCGCCACCCCGGTGCGACGTACCGCCACCGGCAGCTCGATGTCCGGGTCCGCCCGGCGCACCACGTCGGCCGCCACCGCGAAGATCTCCGCGGAGTTGCGGTAGTTGGTGGTGAGCACGTGCTCGCTGCGCCGGCGGGCACCGAGGGCCTCGTCGCGCGCCTTGGCGGTCTCGGCCGGGTCGCCGGCCCACGCCGACTGCGCGGGGTCGCCGACCACCGTCCAGCTCGCGTAGGAGCCGCGCCGCCCGATCATCCGCCACTGCATCGGGGAGACGTCCTGTGCCTCGTCGACGACGATGTGCGCGTACTCCCGGTAGTCGGCCGGCCGCTCCACGGCGACCGCGCGGCCCGCGGCCATCCGGTCGGCGAACGTGGTCACCTCCCGGACCCCGCGCATCGTGAACGGGTCGGCGGTCCGGCGCGCCGGCGCCGGCGGGGTACCCAGCAGCTCGTCCAGCTCGTCCAGCAGCGCCACGTCCGCCACGCTGGGATCGGGCCCGGCCAGGGACGCGGCGAGCGTGTCGGCCTCCGCGCCGGACAGCATGCCGATGCCGTACCGGCGGGCGCGCGCCGGATCGGCGAGCCAGCCGAGCACGTCGAGCGGGCGCAGCCGGGGCCACCAGGCGCTCATGAACCGGATGAACTCCCGCCGCTCGGCCACGTCGGCGGCGAACTCCTCCCGGGCCGGTACCGCGGCCTTGCCGAGCAGCTCCACCGCCTGCCGGCAGAGGGCGTCGAGCAGGTGCCCGGCGGCCTTCGGTCGGACCGCGTTGCGCTTGGCGCCCCCGGCGAGCACGGTGTGCCGTACCTCCGCCAGGTCCCTCCCGGTCAGCCGCAGCAGGGTGCCCCGGTAGAGCAGGCGCAGCTCGTCGGGAGCGCCCGGCGGGTCGTCGCGGGCCGCCCGCGCCAGCACCCGGGCCATCCGCAGCGAGCCCTTGATCGTCGTCGCCGCGTCCGGGTCGTGCCGGGTGGCCGCCACCCCCACGACGAGCGAACCCAGCGCGGCGAGCGTGACCTCGTCCTCGCCTAGCGAGGGCAGCACCCGGGCGATGTAGGTGACGAACACCGGCGACGGCCCGACCACAAGCACGCCGCCGCCGGCGAACCGCTGCCGGTCGGAGTAGAGCAGGTACGCCGCGCGGTGCAGCGCCACGGCCGTCTTGCCCGTTCCGGGGCCGCCGCGCACCACGGTCACCCCGAGCGCGGGGGAGCGGATCGCCTCGTCCTGCTCCTTCTGGATGGTGGCGACGATGTCGCGCATGCCGGTACCGGTGGTGCGGGCGAGCGTCGCCACCAGCGCGCCGTCGCCGACGATCCGCATGTCCGGCGGGGCCGCGTCCGGGTCGAGCAGGTCGTCCTCGACGCCGGTGACCCGGTCCCCCGAGGACTGGATGAGCCGGCGCCGGATCACGTCCATCGGGTCGACCGGGGTGGCCCGGTAGAACGCCGCGGCGGCCGGCGCCCGCCAGTCGATGACCAGCGCCCGCGCCTCGTCGTCGCGCAGCCCGATCCGCCCGACGTAGCGGGTCTCCCCGCTGTGCAGGTCCAGCCGGCCGAACACCAACCCCTCGTGTTCGGCGTCGAGGATGCGGCGGCGCCGGGCGGCGTGGAAGACCATGGCGTCGCGCTCCACCAGCGAGCCGTGGGTACCGGTCCGGGCAAGCTGGTACCCGGCCTTCTCGAACTCCGCCGCCTCCCGCTTGATCACTTCGAGCCGGGCATAGACCCGGTCGACGTGACGCTGCTCGGCGGCGATCTCCTCGGCGGCCCCTGTCTCAACTACCGGTGCCAGCCTCGACCCTCTCCTTCTCGTACTCCTCGTGCAGCGCCCGGTGCGCCCGGCGCTTGACGATCAGCGTCGTCACGATGCCGAAGACCACCGCCACCAGCAGCGCCACCCAGGAGAAGCCGGACAGCCAGCGCTCCGCGGCCTGCCCGAGACCCCAGATCGTCAACGCGGTGCCGCAGGCCCAGACGATCCCGCCGGTCGCGTTGGCGAGCAGGAACCGCCCGTAGGGCACCTTCAACGACCCGGCCAGCGGGCCGGCGAGGATGCGCAGCAGCGCGATGAACCGGCCGAAGAACACGGCCCACACGCCCCAGCGCTCGAAGATCCGTTCCGCCTTGGCCAGGTGGGCCGGCCCGAAGTGGCGCGGGAAGCGCCGGCCGCACCGTTCGAGCAGGGCCCGCCCGCCGCGCCGGCCGATGGCGTAGCCGATCGAGTCGCCGATGATCGCCCCCGCGCTCGCCGCGGCGGCCACCCACCACACGTCGATGCTGCCGGTGGCGGCCAGCAGTGACGCGCTGACCAGGGTGATCTCGCCGGGAACCGGGATGCCGAGGCTCTCCAGGCCGATCACCCCGCCGACCACCAGGTAGACCAGGATCGGGGGGAGGGTGGCGAGCCAGTGCTGGACCTGCTCCACCTCGTACCACCCCCTGGGCTCATCGGCCCCTATACGCTACCCGCCGCTGTCCAGCCCGTGGCGTACCCCTACGGATCCCCGGTACGGCCCGGTAGTGTGCCGCTGACATGTTGTCGACCGAACTTTCCGTGGCCCCGCCCGGCACTCCCGGCCCGGCCCGGCGCCGCCGCTGGATCCGCGTGGCGTGGGTCGTCGCCGGCCTCGCCGGCCTCGCCGGCCTCGCCGGGCTGGTCGCCGTCGCGGCGCTGCCGTGGGAGTGGTCGTTCATCGACGACACCGGCGGGCGGGAGATCCTGCACGAGCAGCAGGACCGGCACGGTACCGCCGCCGGCGTCTGGCATGCGGTCGAGGTCTGGTACCGGCTCGACCTGACGTGGGGGCTGTTCCGCCCGTCCTGGTGGCTCTACGCGGGCGTGTTCTACCTCCTGCCGGTCGGCCCGGCGCACGCGGCCCGCGTGCTGATGCTCGCCCTGGCGGTGGCCGGGCCGCTGCTCCTGGCCGCCCGGGCCGGACGCGGCCCGACCCGGCCGGTCCTGATCTGGTGCGCCGCCGCCCTGGCCGCGAACGTCAGCGTGTACCGCGGGCTGTGGTACGTGTCGCTGCAGGAGCTGTCCGGACTGTGCTTCGTCGGGTTGGGCCTGCTCGCCCGGCGCCGGCAGGCCCCGCGCATCGCGGCGTTCCTGGTCGCCGCGTGGTTCAAGGCGCCGTTCGCCTGGCTGCTCGTGGGGTACGGCACGGTGCTGCTGCTCCGGCGCGGTACCCGGTGGTGGGGTGCGCTCTGTGTGGCGCTCGGCGCCGGTACCCTCGTCGCCGCCGTGCGGTTCGCCCGTACCGGCAGCTACACCGCCGGGTTCGGGCTCGACGCGGGGCGTGTCGCCGACGCCGCGCAGACCGCCGCCGTACAGTTCGCCCCGCTCGGGGTGGTACTCGTCGCCGGGGCGCTGGCGCTGCGGGTCCGGGTACCGCGGTGGCCGTGGCAGGGCGACCCGACCGGGCCGGCGCTGCTGCTCGGCGGGCTGGGCTACCTGGCCAACCTGCTGCCGTGGCAGACCGGCGTGCACTACGCCAGCCCGTACCTGTACCTGATCGGCGCCGGTACCGTGCTCACCCTCGCGCCCGGTGCCCGGCCGGCGCCACGCTGGTGGACCGCGGCCGGGCTCGCCGTCGCCGTGGCCGTCGGGCTGGTCGGGCTGCTGGCCGGCGCGCGGTACGTGTACCGCAACGCGGCCACCACGACGGGCCTGCGCGACTGCGTGCTGGCGCTGCCCGACGGGGCGGTGGTGGGGTACAACCGGCCGGAGGCGTGGGACCGGCTCAACGCGATCATCCGATACCACCGCCCGGACACCCGTACCCGGATCGCGCTCATCCCCAACGGCGTCCAGGACCCGGGGCTGGACTACTACATCTGGCAGCGCGACTACGGCCCCGGTACCCCCGCCCTGCGCGGCGGTCCGGTGATCTGCCGCACGCCCCTGGCCACCGTGTACCGGACGCGGTAAAGCCCGCCCCGGCGGGGGCGGGCTTGCGGTGCCGCGCCGCTCAGCCTTCGAAGACGCCTGCGTCGACCAGGCGCTTCTCGGTGGCGTCCCAACCGTCGCCGGGATAGCCCGCGGCCAGCGCGGCCAGCTCGGCCCGCAGCTTGGCGCCGTGGCCGGCACCGGTCAGCACCCGGATCTCCTCGATGAACGCGTCGGAGTCGGTGCGCAGGTGCACGGTCTTGCCGTTGGTCAGGTTGCGGACGTAAGCGTGCTTGCCGCGGTTGAGCGGGATGAGGTACTTGAACTCACCCAGCACGCTGAGCGCGCCCGCCGCCCCGGCCTGACCGGCACGAACGGACGCGCGCGCGGTCTTGGAGGTGTTGCTCGCCACGCGGGGACTCCTGTCATGGAGCTGAGGATCGGATGGGCAACGAGTGTACCCGAGGCGGCCGACCGGCCGATCGGGCCATCCGTTCAAGGACATTTTGGCGATTCGCTGGCGCCTCTTGCGCCACACCGGCATCATGAACACGAACAACGTGCGGCGATCACCGGTAGCGCAGGTCGTAGGGGAAGACGCACCTGCCAGTACCGGGAGGTCAGCCGTGCCCACGCGTGGGGTCGTGTATATCCACTCCACCCCGCTCGCCGTGTGCCCACACGTCGAGTGGGCGATCGCGCGTGTCCTCTCCGCGCCGGTGAGCCTGCAGTGGTCCGGGCAACCCGTCGAGCCCGGCGCGCGCCGGGCCGAGTGCAGCTGGTCCGGCCGGCCCGGTACCGGCGGGGAACTGGCCAGCGGACTGCGTCAGTGGCCGATGATCCGGTTCGAGGTGACCGAGGAGCCCAGCCCCGGCGTCGACGGGCAGCGCTTCATGCACGTACCCGGCCGGGGGCTGTTCGCCTCGGCGATGAGCGCCAACGGAGACCTGATGGTCGGCGAGGACCGGCTGCGCGCGCTGATGGCCACGGCCCGGGGTCCGGAGGGGCTGGCCCACGCGCTGGACAAGGCCCTGGGTACCGCCTGGGACGCCGAGTTGGAACCGTACCGGTACGCCGGCGACGGCGCCCCGGTCACCTGGCTGACCCAGGTGGGCTGACCTACCCGAACCTCGCCCGGATGAGCAGGAACTCGATGTAGAGCAGCGGCAGGAAGCCCAGGACGAGGGTGAGTACGAAGACCGGGACGCGCAGCCGGCGGGGGACCAGCCACAGCGCGACCCACGCCACCACGGTGGCGTACCGGGACACCGCAGTGACCGGCCGCAACGCCCGCACCGGTCCGCAGGAGACCGAACTGGCGTGCGCCCAGTCGCAGATGTCGTCGTTGGCGAAGGTCAACCGGATCCACGGGTCCTCGATCGGCGCCACGCACACCAGCAGGACGGCGAATGTGATCACGGGGAGCACCCAGCGACGGTCCAAGGCCATGGCACCTGGATAGCGGACCGGGCCGGACCGGCGCCGTCCCGTGCGGGCAGCCTCCACGCAACTTTCACGTACATTCGGCGGGTGCGCCCTCACGCGATCCAGGCCGCCGTCGCCGCCGCCACCGCGGCCACGCTCACCGCGCTCGCCGGCTGCACCGGCGGTCCGGTGCGCTGGGCCGATCCGTCCGCGCCCCCGCCGGTGAGTCCCGGCACCGACCCGGCCGCGCTGGCCGGGGCGCTGCCCGACGCCGACCTCGTCGGGCAGGTCCTGATGCCCTACGCGTACGGGCTGGACGCCGCCTCCGTGTCGTCCGGCGCCGCCGCGGAGAACCGCAAGGTAGCCGGCGTCGACACGCCCGCCCAGATGATCGCCAAGTACCGGCTCGGCGGCCTGGTCCTGGTCGACTTCAGCAGCGGCGATGCCACGGCTAAGACCAACCCGACCACCAACATCGAGTCGCCCGAGCAGCTGCGCAAGCTCACCACCGGCCTGCAGACCGCGGCCCGCGGGCTACCGGCCCGGTTGCCGCTGCTCATCGGTACCGACCAGGAGTACGGCTGGGTGACCCGGATCAAGTCCGGGGTGACCCAGCTCCCGTCCGCCATGGCGCTGGGCGCCGCGGCCGATCCGAAGCTGACCGAGCAGGGCTGGGCGGCGGCCGGCGCCGACCTCGCCGGGCTCGGGATCAACGCCGACTTCGCGCCCGACGCCGACGTGCTGGGCCAGGCCGGTAACGCGGTGATCGGCTCCCGGTCCCACGGCACCGACCCGGCCGCGGTGGGCCTCCAGGTCAGCGCCGCCGTCCGGGGCCTGCACCAGGCGGGGGTCGCGGCCACGCTCAAGCACTTCCCGGGCCACGGGCACACCACGGCGGACAGCCACGAGAACCTGCCGGTGCTGAGCCAGAGCCGGGCCCAGTTGCAGGCCGGTGACCTGCCGCCCTTCGCCGCCGGCATCGCCGCCGGGGCCGACCTGGTCATGTCCGGCCACCTCGACACCCGGGCGATCGAGCCGGGGGTACCGGCCTCGTTCTCCGCCAAGGTGCTCATCGACCTGCTGCGCAAGCAGCTCGGGTTCACGGGCGTGGTGATCACCGACGCGATGAACATGGCCCCGGCGGAGAGGTGGCCGCCGGTCGAGGCGGCGGTCCGCGCGCTGCTCGCCGGTAACGACATGCTGCTCATGCCGCCCAACCTGTCGGCGGTCCACGCCGGCCTGCTCGACGCGGTCAAGTCCGGCCGGCTGCCGCGCGCCCGGCTGGTCGAGGCGGTCACCCGGATCTTCGCGGTGAAGCTGCGGCTGGCCGCGGGGCCACCGCCGGGTCCGCTGTCCGACGTGGGCAAGCCCGACCGGCAGGCGGCCGCCGCCCGGCTGGCCGCCGCCGCGGTCACCGTCCTGCGCGGTCCCTGCCAGGGACCCCTGGTGAAGGCCCCGGTCACGGTCACCGCCGCCAGCGGCCGGGACCAGCAACGGTCCTGGCTCGTCGAGGCGCTGAAGGCCGCCGGGGTCGAGACCGCGGACTCCGGGGGTGGCCGGATCCATCTCGTGGGGTACGGGGACAGCAGCGCGGACCTGGCTCCCGGAGCCGCCGCCACGGTCGCGATGGACCTGCCCACCGTGCTGGCCAAGGCCACCTCGCCGGTACGGGTGGCCACCTACTCCTCGACGCGCGCCGCGATGACCGCGCTCGCCGCCGTGATCGCCGGCAAGGCCCCGGCCCCCGGGCGCTCACCGATCGACGTCGCCGGCCTGCCCCGCTCCGCCTGCCGCCGCTGATCGCGCTGAACCGCCAGATATCAGAGCGGGATGTTTCCGTGCGCCCCCCGGGCGGCCGGCGCCGCGGCCAGCGCCTCGGCGATGCGCCGCCGGGTCTCGGCCGGCTGAATGACGTCGTCCACCACGCCGATCTCCAGCGCGCGGTTGACCCCGCCGGCCGTGCGCGACTGCTGGTCGATGAGCTGGGCGCGCACCGCCTCGCGCTGGTGGGCCGGGGTGGCGGCCAGGCGCTTGCGGTGCAGGATGTTGACCGCCGCCGCGGCGCCCATGACCGCGACCTCCGCGCTCGGCCAGGCGTAGACCGCCGTGGCGCCCAGCGAACGGGAGTTCATCGCGATGTACGCCCCGCCGTAGGCCTTGCGCGTCACCAGCGTCACCCGCGGCACCACGGCCTCGGCGAAGGCGTGCAGCAGCTTGGCGCCGCGCCGGACCACGCCGTCCCACTCCTGACCCACGCCGGGCAGGTACCCGGGCACGTCGACGACCACGATGAGCGGTACCCCGAGACTGTCGCACATCCGGACGAACCGGGCCGCCTTCTCGGCGCTCGCCGCATCGAGGCAGCCGCCCAGGCGCAGCGGGTTGTTGGCGATCACGCCGACCGTGCGCCCGGCGAACCGGCCCAGCGTGGTCACGATGTTCGGCGCCCACTTGACGTGCAGCTCCACACCCGGTGCATCGAGCAGCGTCTTGACCAGCGGCTTGACGTCGTACGCCCGGTTGGCCTCGGCCGGCAGCAGCGCGGCGAGGTCGGTGCCGGCGGTGACGTCGGCGGGGGACAGCCGGCCCTGGTGCCCGAGCAGCGCGGCGAGCTGCCGGGCGCAGGTGATCGCCGACTCGTCGTCCTTGGTCGTCACGTGCGCCACCCCGGACCGGCGGCCGTGCGCCTCCGGGCCGCCCAGCCGTTCCATGTCCACCTGCTCGCCGGTGACGCTGCGGACCACCTCCGGCCCGGTCACGAAGATCCGGCCACCGTCGCTCATCACCACGACGTCGGTCAGCGCCGGCCCGTACGCGGCGCCGCCGGCGGCCGGACCGAGCACCACGGAGATCTGCGGTACCCGCCCGGAGGCGCGCACCATCGCCGCGAACACCTGCCCGATGGCGTCGAGCGCGACCACGCCCTCGGCCAGCCGGGCGCCGCCGGAGTGCCACAGCCCGACGACCGGTACCCGCTCGCGTACCGCCGTGTCGATCGAGTCGACGATGTGCCGGCAGCCCTCGGTGCCTATGGCGCCGCCCATGCGGGTGGCGTCGGTGGCGAACGCGACGGCCGGGGTACCGTCGATCAACCCCCGGGCGGCCAGCGCGCCGGAGTCGTCCAGCGGGCTCAGCAGCCGCAGGGTGCCCTGGTCGAACAGCCTCCGCAGGCGTGCCTCCGGGTCGCGGTGGTCGACGGCGGCCTGGTCGGCGACGGGGGTGGCGGTCACAGTGGTCCTCCGGGCGGTCTGGGGTTATGGCTTGGTGAAGACGAGCACGGCGTTGTGGCCGCCGAAGCCGAACGAGTCGTTCAGCGCGGCCGGGATCTCCAGGTGGCGCGCCTTGAGCGCGGCGACGTCGAGGTCCAGCGCGTCGTCCGGGTCGTCGAGGTTGATCGTGGGCGGGACGACCCCGTGGTGCACGGCGAGGATCGTCGCGATGGATTCCACGGCGCCGGCCGCGCCGAGCAGGTGCCCGGTCATCGACTTCGTCGAGGTGATCACCGCGTGGTCGACCTCGGCCCGGCGCAGCGCGGCGATCTCCGCGATGTCGCCGACGGGGGTCGCCGTGGCGTGCGCGTTGACGTGCCGGATGTCGCTCGGGGCCACGTCGGCGTCGCGCAGCGCGGCGCGCATCGCCCGGACCGTACCGTGCCCGCCCGGGTCGGGCTGCACGATGTCGTACCCGTCGGAGGTCATCGCGGCCCCGGCCAGCCGGGCGTAGACCCGCGCCCCCCGGGCGCGGGCGTGCTCGGCGGTCTCCAGCACGATCACGCCGGACCCCTCGCCCAGCACGAACCCGTCCCGCGCCTTGTCGAACGGGCGGGACGCGCGCTCGGGCTCGTCGTTGCGGGTGGACATCGCGCGCATCGCGGCGAACCCGGCGATTGGCAGCGCGTGGATCACCGCCTCGGTACCCCCGGCCACCACCACGTCGGCGCGGCCGGCGCGCAGGATGTCCAGCGCCCAGGCGATCGCCTCGGCGCCGGTGGCGCAGGCGCTGGCCGGGCAGTGCACCCCGGCCCGGGCGCCCAGCTCCAGCCCGACCCACGCGGCCGGGCCGTTGGGCATGAGCATCGGTACCGTGTGCGGGCTGACCTTGCGGGGGCCGGACGCCTCCAGGATGTCGTCCTGCTGCAGCAGCGTGATCGCGCCACCGATACCGGTACCGACGACGACCGCGAGCCGCTCCGGGTCCACCCCGTCGCCCCCGGCGAGACCGGCGTCGGCCCACGCCTGGTGCGCCGCGATCAGCGCGGACGCCTCGGCCCGGTCCAGCCGGCGCAGCTTGACCCGTTCGAGCACCTGCGTCGGTTCGACCTTCAACTGCGCCGCGATGCGTACCGGCAGCTGCGCCGCCCACTCCGCGGTGAGCGCACCCACCCCCGAGCGCCCGGCGACCATGGCTTCCCAGGTCGACGCGACGTCCCCACCCAACGGGGTCGTCGCACCGAGCCCGGTCACCACAACGTCTGGACGGGACACGGTCAAACAGAGCTCCTCTCGCGTGACGCGAGCGTCAGGCGACGACCGATTCCGCGTGACGCGAGCGTCACGCCGAAGCCTTCTGGATATAAGAGACCGCATCGCCCACGGTCTTGAGGTTCTGTACCTCGTCGTCTGGAATCTTCACGCCGAACTTCTCCTCGGCGGCCACCACGACCTCGACCATGGACAGCGAGTCCACGTCCAGGTCGTCGGTGAACGACTTCTCCTCGGCGACGTCGTCCGGGTTCACCCCGGCCACCTCTTCGAGGATCTCGGCGAGGCCGGAGGTGATCTCGTCACGGGTCGTCATGGGGGTTTCCTTTCCTTGGTGTGGATGGTTCACGGGCAGCGGATGACCTGCCCGGCGTAGGTGAGGCCGCCACCGAAGCCGAACAGCAGCACGGGCGCGCCGGACGGGATCTCCCGCCGTTCGATGAGCTTGGACAGGGCCAGCGGGACGCTCGCGGCGGACGTGTTGCCCGACTCCATGATGTCCTTGGCGACCACCGCACCCGCAACGCCGAGCTTGCGGGCCAGCGGTTCGATGATGCGCAGGTTGGCCTGATGAGGTACGAACGCGGCCAGCTCGGCCGGGGTGATGCCGGCCGCCGCGCAGGCCTTCTCGGCCAGCGTCGGCAGCGCGGTGGTCGCCCACCGGAAGACGGTCTGGCCGCTCTGCTGGATGTACGGCCGCCAGCCCTCGATCGTGATCACGTCGCTCTTGTCGGGCGCGGAGCCCCACAGCACCGGTCCGATGCCCGGCTCCTCGCCGTCCGCGACCGGGGTGACTACGGCCGCCCCGGCCGCGTCGCCGAAGAGCACGCAGCTGGACCGGTCGGTCCAGTCGGTGACGTCGGAGAGCTTCTCCGCGCCGATCACCAGCGCGTTGCGGGCGGCCCCGGCCCGGATCGCGTGGTCCACCATGGCCAGCGCGTACTCGTACCCGGAACACGCCGTGTTGACGTCGAACGCGGCCGGCGCGGCGACGCCGAGCTTGGCCGCGACCCGGGTGGCCACGTTGGGGCAGCGGTCCACCGACGAGCAGGTGGCCACGGCGATCAGGTCGATGTCGGCGGCGGACAGCCCCGAGTTGGCCAGCGCCTTGCCGGCCGCGGCGATCGCCATGTCGGCGACGGTCTCGGTGTCGGCGATGCGCCGGGTGACGATGCCGACCCGGTCGCGGATCCACTGGTCGTTGGTGTCGACCATCTGCGCCAGGTCGTCGTTGGTGAGCACCCGCGCGGGCTGGTAGTGGCCCATCGCGACGATCTTCGAGCCGGCCGGGTTGGTCACAGGTGTCCTCCGATGCGGGCGAGCGGCTGGCCCGCGGCTACCGGGTCGTCGTGGTGGGCGAGCCACTCGGTGAGGACGCCGGTGTCGTGCGCGGTCACCTCAACGGGGCCCTGCTTGGTGGTGATGTGCCCGATGGCCTGCCCGGCGCGTACCTCGACGCCCTCCGCCAGCCCGTCGGCCGGCGCGAAGGTACCGCCGACGCCGGCGACCACCACGCGGAACTGCGGGGTCGGCTCGACGCTGGGGGCCATGCCGTGCCGGGCCACCAGGTCGCGCGCCGCGGCCAGGTCGGCCGGGGTGTTGACGGTGAGGATCTCCACGCCGGACAGGGCCCGCTTGGCCAGGCCGGCGAGGGTACCGGCGGGCGGCAGCTCGATCAGGCCGGTGACGCCGAGGTCGGCCAGGGTCGCGAGGCACAGGTCCCAGCGCACCGGCGCGGTGACCTGGGCGACCAGCCGTTGCACCAGCTCAACGCCGCTGCTGACGGCGGTGCCGTCGCGGTTGGACAGCAGGATCTTGTGCGGGTCGGTGGCGCGTACGCCGCCGGCCACGGCGGCCAGCGCCTGCTCGGCCGGGGCCATGTACGGGGTGTGGAACGCGCCGGCCACCTTCAGCGCCATGACCCGCGCCTTGGCGGGTGGCGCCGCGGTGAACTTGGCCAGCGCGTCGGTCGCCCCGGCGGCGACGATCTGCCCGGGACCGTTGTGGTTGGCGGGGTACAGGCCGGCCGCCTCGATCACGGCGAGCACCTCGTCGGGGTCGCCGCCGAGGACCGCGGCCATGCCGGTGGACTCCAGCGCGCAGGCGGCCGCCATCTCCCGCCCGCGGACCCCGGCGAGGGTGATGGCGGCCTCGTCGCTCAGTACCCCGGCCAGCGCGGCGGCGCCGAGCTCGCCGACGCTGTGCCCGGCCACGAGCGTGACGTCGTACATCGGGAGGTGCTCGGCGGCCAGCAGCGCGGCGGCGACCAGCAGCGGCTGGGTCTTGGCGGTGTCCTTGATCTCCTCGGCGTCCGCCTCCGTGCCCAGGTGCACCAGGTCGGTCCCGGCAAGCGCGGACCACCAGCGCAGGCGGGCCGCCGCGCCGGGCAGCTCCAGCCACGGGATCAGGAAGCCGGGCTTCTGGGACCCCTGGCCCGGGGCGAGGACAGCGAGCATATCAATGACTGTCCCCGATGCTCTGGCGGCAGGGCTTGCCGGCGAGGACGAAACCCGACCAAAGTCTTTGTAGGATTCCGCTAATAGACGACGGACTGATGAGATTGCTGTGACGGACAGTAGCGCTAGAGGTGCGCCCCGTCACACCGGTGGTGTTGGCGTCGCCGCGTCCAGCCTGCCCACGGTGAGCGCCACCCGCAACGCGAACGCGTCCCGGCCGCTGAACGGCGCCAGACCGGTCAGCTCGGACACTCGGCGCAACCGGTACCGGACCGTGTTGGGATGGACATAAAGGGCACGAGCGGCACTCTCCAGGACACCGCCGGCCGCGAAGAACGCGTCCAGCGTCTCCAGCAGCTCCCCGCCGGAACGGGCGAGCGCCCCATAGACGTCCTGCCGCAGGATCCGGCGCGCCTCCAGGTCGCCGGCCAGCGCGCGCTCCGGGAGCAGGTCGGCCGCCGCGACCGGCCGGGGCGCCGCCGGCCACGCGGGAGCCGCCCGGTACCCGGCCAGCGCCGCTCGGGCCGACTCGGTCGCCTCGTCCAGGGTGGGTACCGCCGGCCCCACCACCACCGGTCCGTCCCCGAACCCGACGAGCAGCTTCTCCGCCGCGCCGAGCGGGTCGGGCGCGCCGCCGAGCACGACGACCAGCCGGTCCCCGTGTACCCCGCCGAGCACCTCCACCCCGATCCGCCGCGCGGCCCGGTACACCGTGTGCACCACCGCGGCCGCCTCCCCGCCCGGGGACCGGCCCACGGCGACCGCCACCGGCGGCGCGTCCACCCACCCGAGCGCGGCGGCCCGGCTGGCCAGGACGTCTGGCGTGTCTCCGCGCAGCAGCGCGTCGACCAGCGTCGCCTGGAGCCGGGCGTCCCACGCGCCGCGGCTCTCCGCGGCCCGCGCGTAGACCCGGGCCGCGGAGAAGGCCACCTCGCGGGAGAACTTCAGCACCCCCTCGCGCAGCGTCACCTCCTCGCCCGGCGCGGCCAGGTGGGGGACCTGCTCCTCCACGACGTCGATGGTGACCTTGACGAGCTGCACGGTCTGTTGCAGGTTGAGCGAGCGGGCCAGCGCCCGCGGCGCGGCCTCGAAGATGTCGTCGGACAGCTCCTGCGAGGAGGAGCCGCCGTTGCGCAGCCACTCCACCAGCGAACGCACCCCGGCCTGCGCCACGAGCATCACCCAGGCCCGCTGGTCGGCGGGCAGCTCGCGGAACCACGGCAGCACCTCGTCCATCCGGGCCACGCTCGCGGTCGCCAGCCCCCCGCCGGCGCGCTCGATGCGCCGCAGCGTCGCCGCGAGGTGATCCGGTGCCATGGAACCACCTTCCCACGGCACGGAACCTACCGCCGGTGGTACGAGTACCGGTGGCTCAACCGGGCGGCGCCGAGCACCAGGAGCAGCACCAGCAGGGCGGTTCCCACCCAGAGCGCGAGCGTGCGGCGCTGGGCGTTGACGAGGTCGCCGATGCTCACCAGCCGGTTCTCGTCGGTGTTGCCGGCCGCCGGGATGTACCCGGCCGGGTCGCGGTAGATCAGCGGGTCGGCGGCGCTCGGGTCCACCAGCGGTACCCCCGCCGCATGCAGCAGCTCCGGCACCGAGATGGAGATGTAGAACCAGGCGTCGCCGGTCTTGCCCCGGGGCTGGTCGGCCGGCCGGTGCGCCTTAGGTCCGCCGGCGGCCTGCGGATACAGCTCGTACCGCTGCACGGCCTTGTCCCCGGCCCACACGGTGAGCAGGAACCGGGGGCCCAGGGTCGCCGGGTCGGGCTTCATCGGGTCGCCACCTCGCGAGGCCATCCACCCCACCTGGTGCAACAGCCGGTTGAACAGGTCGGCCTGGTTGCCCGCGCGCACCGTCACCGGCGCCGACAGCCCGGGGCCCTCGACCGAGATCGCGGTGGGCTCGTCGGCGGCGTGGGCGGGCGTGGCCGCGCCCAGCGCCGCGAGCACGGCGACGGCGACCGTGCACAGGCCGACGGTGAGCCGGCGGACGAGCGGGCGGGCCAACGGGAACTCCCTTGACGCGAGGGGTTGGCTTAATGATCCACCAAGGTCGCTGGTTTCGCTGGCCCGAACGCATCGCTTTCCATGAATCTGTTACCCCGTGAGGCGACTGCGGGCCGCGCGCAGCCGGGCGAGCGTCCGCTCCCGCCCCAGCACCTCCAGCGACTCGAAAAGCGGCAACCCCACCCCGCGGCCGGTGACCGCGACCCGTACCGGTGCCTGCGCCTTACCCAGCTTCAGCCCCCGGGCCGTGCCGACCTCCTCCAGCGCGGCCTTGAGCGCCTCGGCCTCCCACGGCGCCGTCGCGAACGCCGCGCCCGTCGCGTCCAACAGTTCGGCCGCGCCCTCCTTCATCGCCTTGCCCCAGGCCGCCTCGTCGACCACCGGCTCGGTGCGGAACAGGAAGTCCACCATCGGCACGATCTCCGACAGCACGGCGATCCGGGTCTGCGCCAGCGGCGCCACCGCCTCGAACGCCTTGGGGTCGAAGTCCTCCGGCCGCCACGGCACGTCCTCGCGGTGCAACCAGGGCTGGCACGCCGCCACGAAGTCGTCGACCGGCAGCGCGCGCAGGTACTCCCCGTTGAACGCGCGCAGCTTCCTCTCGTCGAAGAACGCGGGGGAGGGGTTGACATCCTCGATGCGGAACTCGGTCTCGATGACCTCCCACGGCACGATCTCCCGGTCGCCCGACGGCGCCCAGCCGAGCAGCATCAGGTAGTTGCGCATGGCCTCGGGCAGGTACCCCTCGTCGCGGTAGGCCTCCAGCGCCACCTTGTCCCGGCGCTTGGACAGCTTCTGCCGCTTCTCGTTGACCACGAGCGGGACGTGTGCCCACACCGGTGGTTCGAAGCCCAGCGCCTGCCACAGCAGTTGCTGCTTGGGCGTGTTGGACAGGTGCTCCTCGGCCCGGATCACGTGGGTGATGTCCATGGTCACGTCGTCGACGACGTTGGCCAGCAGGAACACCGCCGTGCCGTCGGCCCGGGCGATCACGAAGTCCTCGATGAGCCGGTTCTCGAAGGTGGGCTCGCCGCGGATCAGGTCGACCACGGTGGTGACGCCCTCGTCGGGGGTACGGAAGCGCAGCGCCCGGCCCGGCCCGGGGCCCAGCCCGCGGTCGCGGCAGTACCCGTCGTAACCGGCGTATTGACTGCCGGTGCGCGCCTGCACCTGCTCGCGCGTGCAGTCGCAGTAGTAGGCCCGGCCGGCCTCGTACAAACGGGCGGCCGCCGCCTGGTGCTCTCCGGCATAGTCGGACTGGAGGTATGGACCTTCATAGGTGCCGCGCCGGATGCCGATCCAGTCCAGGGCGGACAGGATCCCCTCGATCCACTCGGGGCGGTTGCGGGCCGCATCGGTGTCCTCGATACGCAGCACAAACGTGCCGTCGTGCTGCTTGGCGTAGAGCCAGTTCTGCAGGGCTGACCGGGCACCGCCGACGTGGAACATACCAGTCGGAGAGGGAGCAAACCGTACGCGTACCGTCACGCCTCCTACCCTACGGGCGCGGCACACTGGCAGGGGACGGGGTTCCGGGTGTCGCGCTCGTTCAGTAGCCTTCCCGGCGGGGGAGGAATGGCCAATGTCTAGTCGTCGCCAGGTGCTCACCGGTGCGGTCGCGCTCGCCGCCGGTACCGTCACCGCGGGGTGCACCGCGGCCGGGGCCGACCCGCGCACCCGCTGGGCCGCGCCCGGCTCGTCCTTCGCCGCGGACGGCACCCCGTCGGCCAGTCCCGTCACGGTGACGTTCACCCCGGCCACCAACGCAGCCGACGTCTCACCCGCCGACCCGGTGGTGGTCAGCGCGACCGGCGGCACGCTCAAGGCGGTGACGGTGACCGCCGGCGCCGCGACGGTGGCCGGCGCGCTCGACACCGACCAGCACATCTGGCGCTCGACCGCAGCACTGGCCTACGGGCAGACCTACACGATCACCGCGACCGTCGCCGACCCCTCCGGCGCCACCTCCGACAGGACCAGCACGTTCAGCACGATCAAGCCGGCCAGCACGGCCAGCGTCGCGTTCCAGGCCAACTCGCTGGCCGTGCTCAAGGCCGGCGGCACCTACGGCGTCGGCCAGGTGGTCGTGGTGCGGTTCAGCCGGCCGGTGGCCGACAAGGCCGCCGCGCAGAAAGCGGTGGTCGTCGACACCACGCCCAGCGTCGACGGCAAGTTCTTCTGGTTGGACAAGCAGACCCTGCACTACAGGCCGCAGAAGTACTGGACGCCGGGCACGAAGGTCACCGTGCGGGTCAAGCTGCTCGGGGTCAACCTCGGCAACGGCGTGTACGGCGCCGGCGACGCGAGCATCAGCTACAACATCGGCGACTCGCGGATCGCCGTGGTCGACACCAACACCCACCGGATGCTGGTCTACGTCAACGGCCAGCAGGTCAAGGACTTCCCGATCAGCGCGGGCAAGGGCGGCACGACCAAGGCCGCCGACGGCAGCACCATCGACTTCTTCACCCGCGCCGGCCCGCACGTGGTCCTGGAGAAGGCCCAGACGGTCCACATGACCTCGGCCAGCTACGGCATCACCGACCCCAAGGACCCCAACTACTACGCCGAGGACATCTCGCTCTGCCTGCGGATCACCTACTCCGGCGAGTACACCCACTCGGCCGACTGGAACATCCCCGACCACGGGCGGCGCAACGTCTCGCACGGCTGCATCAACATGAACCCCGACCACGCGCAGTGGCTGTTCAGCACGTTCACCATCGGCGACGTCGTCGACGTGAAGGGCAGCCCGGTCCAGCTTCCGGTGTGGGACGGCCTCGGCGACTGGAACGTCTCCTACGCGCAGTACGGCGGCTGACCGGGCGCCCGAGACGGCGGGCCACGCGGCAGAATGGCCCGATGGAGTACGTCCGACTCGGCCGCACCGGTCTGAAGGTGTCCCGCATCTGCCTGGGCATGATGAGCTACGGCGACCCGGCCCGGCGGCCCTGGATCCTCGACGCCGACGCCTCCGCGCCGTTCGTGCAGCGGGCCGCCGAGGCGGGCATCACCTTCTTCGACACCGCCGACACCTACTCCGGCGGGGTGGGCGAGGAGGTCGCCGGCCGCCTGCTCGCCAAGTACTTCACCAGCCGCGACGACTACGTGCTCGCCACCAAGGTGTACTTCCCGATGGGGGAGGGGCCCAACGACCAGGGGCTGTCCCGCAAGCACATCCTGGCCTCGATCGACGCCTCGCTGCGCCGGCTCGGCACCGACCACGTCGACCTGTACCAGATCCACCGCTTCGACCCGGACACCCCGGTCGAGGAGACGATGGACGCCCTGCACGACGTGGTCCGCGCCGGCAAGGCCCGTTACCTCGGCGCGTCGAGCATGTACGCCTGGCAGTTCGCCAAGTTGCAGCGAGTGGCCAAGACCCCGTTCGTGTCCATGCAGAACCACTACAACCTGGCGTACCGCGAAGAGGAGCGGGAGATGATCCCGCAGTGCATCGACATGGGTGTGGGGATCATTCCGTGGAGCCCATTGGCCCGCGGCCTGCTCACCGGTAGCCGGACCCGGGGCGGCCAGCCGAAGACCGCCCGCGCCGGCAACGACCCGGTCGCCGACGCGCTGTACACCGACGACGACTTCGACATCGTGGACCGGCTGGTCGAGGTGGCCGGCGAGCGCGGTCTCCCACCGGCCCGGGTCGCCCTCGCCTGGCTGCTGCACAAGCCCGGGGTCACCGCGCCGATCGTCGGCGCGACGAAGCTGTCCCACCTCGAGGACGCGCTCGCCGCAGTCGAGGTACCGCTGTCCGCCGAGGAGATCGCCCGCCTGGAGGAGCCCTACCGACCGCACCCGACCGCCGGCCACTCCTGAACCGCGACGGCCCCTAGGAGCGATGGATGTCGCGGTCGATGCCGGCGCGCCAGCCCTCTTCGTCGGCGTCGGGTCGCAGCGCGGACAGCGCGGCCACGGCACCGCCGACCAGCGCCGCCCAGTCGTAGCGCTCGCCGCCGCCCTTGAGGATCAGGAACGCCAGGCCGTTGGAGTTGCTGACCGCCCAGCCGGGCAGCCGGGGCAGCCGGCGCGTGGCGGACCCGCCGTCGTCGGTCACCAGGTGGACATGAAAGGGGTACCGGACGGCGCCGCCGAACTTGGTCACCGCGATGCGCGCCTGCTCGGGTACCCCGTCGTCGAGCAGCCGGCCGAACCAGCCGCGCCGGGGCGCCTCGATGACCACCTCGACGCCGTCGCCGTGCACACCGGGGTCGCCGGTCTCGGCGACCGCGCGGACCAGGTCGATGACCAGGGCCGCGTCGGAGCGCCGGAACTCCACCCACTCAGGCACGCCGCCATGGTGTCAGGTCCGTACCGGCTCGGGTATCCGTAGTCCGGTGTACCGGTAGTGTCGCCATCTGCAATATAGCTGTCAGGGCTCTAGCTGTCTGATGGGCGGCCTTTCATACTGGCGGTACGGCTGTGACCTGACTAGGGGGCACTACCAAAACGGCACCCGGGCCATCGGGTGCCGTTTTGGCCGCCACCCTCGCAGGAGGGTTGCATTTCCGCACCGACCTGGTGAGGGAGCGGACGCGTTGACCACCTACCACCGGGGCCTGCCGTCGATCGTCGGCGGGGCGTGCTGGCGGCTGCGCCCGCGGCAGTACGAGCTGCGCGCGACCTACCGGGGTGGCGGGGTCCAGCTGCTGCGCACCGCCGACGCGCCGGTGTTCGGGCAGGTCAAGCGGGTGCTGATCCGGGTCTTAGAGGCGGACCGGCGATGGTAGGCCGCGACCGGGCGGCGTGTCGTCGGCACCGGCCCACCGCGAACGTTCCCACCGTGTACGCTCGCCGCCATGCGGCGGCGGGAGCACGGCTCCGCTGCGTCGTAAGGCTGGTCAGTTAAGAGGGGTTCAATGGGTGAGTCCCCGGCAGTGGCGCGCCGCCGCGTCCGCCTCGCGCTGCGGGCGGCGCGGAAGGCCAAGGGGCTCACCCAGACCCAGGTCGCCGATGCCATGGACTGGTCACTGTCCAAGGTCATGCGCATCGAGAGCGGCGAGGTCAACGTCTCGGTGAGCGATCTGCGGGTGCTGCTGCCCTACCTGGACCTCGCCGACTCGGACGAGGCGCAGCGGCTGATCGAGGATGCGAAGATCGCCCGCCGGGAGCGGTACTCGGTCGACCCGCTCTACCGTGAGCACCTGTCCCCGGCGCTGCTGCAGTTGATGCAGTTCGAGCAGGAAGCCACCGAGATCCGGTACTTCCATCCCCTGCTCGTTCCTGGCCTGCTCCAGACCGCTGCGTACGCCTCGGCGATCTTCCGGCTCGATCCCGTGGGGCTCTCCGAGGCGACGGTCAAGGTCAGGATCGAGGCGCGGATCAACCGGCGCAAACGCCTGGTGTCCCAACCCAGTCCACCGAAGTACCTGGCGATCCTGGACGAGTCGGTGCTCTATCGCGAGATCGGTGGCCGGGAGGTCATGGGCGAGCAGCTGGGTGAGTTGTCCCGGGCGGTGGCCCGCCCCAACATCCGGGTCCGGGTCCTGCCCTTCACGGCGGCCGTGCCGATCGCCCTGCTGGGTCCGTTCGGCGTGCTGGACATGGGCGACGAACAGGACGCCATCCTGTACCGGGAGAGCCCGCGCTCGGACGCGATCGTACGGAACCGCCGGGAGATCACCGAGCATCGCGACATTTTTGAGCGGCTATGGCCCTGCGCGTACAGCGACGCCGAATCGGCCGAGCTCATCAGCACGCGTGCTGGCGCGCTGCTCGCCCCCGCATCGCGGGGTGCACCGCCCGGCTGATTGGCCGCCGCCTCCCCCAGCGCCGTCGGTGCCCTGAGTGTCCGACGGTTTTTGCGGGCCCGGATGTCCGGTCCCGCGGCAGCACACGGAAACTCCTAAGAAAAGGCAGGAAAACGAAAGGTATGGGTATGCGAAATTGGACGTCACCACCGGCCTGGCGCAAGAGCACCCGGTGTGGCGAGTCGGGTTCCTGCGTCGAGGTGGCGCTGGCTGAGGACGGCATCGCCATGCGCGAGTCGAGAAATCCGAACGGACCGGTCTTGCGTTTCAGCCGACCGGAATGGGGAGCCTTCGTCGCCGGGATCCGGGCCGGAGACTTCCAGCTATTGTAGGGTCACGCACGGGCTGGGCGCCAGGTGGCAGCACATCCGCCGGGCGCCCTTCATCATGCCGGGCGACGTGGCATGAGGCACCATTGAGTCCAAGGGGAGGCGAGAATGGATGCACCTGGCGGTCTCCAGCGGTCAGTGCATCACATGAGATGATCATGTGTTTGTGCTGACTGGGGGTTGCGGGTGCGGGGTAGGCCATTGTGTATAGACGAGCGTGAAGAGATTTCCCGGGGTGTGGCCGCGGATCTGTCGGAT
>WNFV01001154.1_pt1 | contig 53793 bp, 50 predicted proteins | sample 5400101 | NCBI WGS metagenome assembly WNFV01 (sample SAMN13153361, study PRJNA577476) | soil metagenome | isolation source: 115 cm soil or saprolite under grassland replicate 1 | place: USA:California | collected 2016-06-15
CCAAGCTGGCCCTGGCCGAGCGGACGTTCCACTGCGAGGGCTGCGGGCTGGCCGTCGACCGCGACGAAAACGCCGCCCGCAACCTCGCCATGCTCGCCGTCGCCGCCAGTGGGGCGGAGACCCCAAACGCCCGTGGACCCGACCTAAGCCCCGGCCTGCCGGGCAGACGGGGACGAAGCGGGAAGCCAGCACCGGCAGCCAGCCGGACAAGCCTGGCACCGTCGTCGGGCAATTGACGACCACCTGAGCCCTCAAACCTACCGAGAGCTCGGGTGACGGCGGTCCTGCTTGAGGGCGTCGAACAGCGCGAGGGCGCTCTGGCGGTCCCAGCGGACGACCGAGCCGGCGCCTGGGACGGGCCCGGTGCCTGCGATGGGGACGGTGGTCGCGATGCCGTCGCCGCTGGTGACCGCGCGCATGGCCAGGGGGAAGCGGGTGAGGTGGTAGAGGTGGTCGGCGTCGTCGACGGCGATGTTGTCGGTGCCGTCGAGCGCGAGCGGGATGCTGCGGAACGGGTTGAGGAGCATGCCGGGGCTGGTCGCCTTGTCGATGAGGCTGCCGAGGAGTTCGCGTTGGCGTTCGACGCGGTCCAGGTCGCCGCGGCCTCCGGCGCGGGTGCGGACGTAGCCAAGGGCCTGCCTGCTGTCGAGGATCTGGCAGCCGGCGGGGATGTTGAGGCCTGCCATGGGGTCCTTCATGGGTTTGCCGGGGCAGATGCGGACGCCGCCGACCGCGTCGACGGTGGCGGCGAAGCCGTCGAAGCCGACCTCCATGTAGTGGTCGATGCGGATGCCGGTGACCTCTTCGACGGTGCGGGCGAGCAGCTTGGGGCCGCCGAAGGCGTAGGCGGCGTTGAGCTTGTTGCGGCCTCGTCCGGGGATGGGGACGTAGGAGTCGCGGGGGAGGCTGACCAGGGTAGGCTGCCCGCCACCGCGCGGGATGTGCAGGAGCATCATGGTGTCGGCCCTGCGCCCGGCGGCGTCGCCGGTGCCGAGCTTGCGCTTCTGCTCGCCGGTGAGGCCTTCGCGGCTGTCGGAGCCGACGATGAGCCAGTCCGTGCCTGGGGTGGCGGTGGGCCGCCCGGTGTAGTCGGTGAGGGCGTCGACCCGGTTGAGCCGGCGGTCGACGTAGACGAGCAGGCCGGCGGCCAGGACGAGCAGGGCGAGGAAGGTGACGGCCGCGCGGCGTCCCCAGCGGCGTCGCGGGTGGGTCCACGGTGGTGGGAGGACCTGGCCGGGTGGGGCGCCGGCCTGGCCGGGTGGGGCGCCGGCCTGGCCAGGTGGGGCGCCGGCCTGGCCAGGTGGGGCGCCGGGCATCTGGTCGACCGGTGTCCCGCGGCCGCGCGACCACTGGCTGGGCCTGCCGCTCATTGTCAACCTCCTTGTCATCGTCGAGAGCGCCGGTCATCCATCGGCGCCGCGGTCGTGCACGGTGGGCTGTCGAGGACCCTGGGAGCCCGCGCGCCGACCGGCGCTCTGGGCTCCACCATACGTCCACTGCGGCGCGGGGAGGCCACGGCGAGGTACCACTCAGCTATCGGCCGTGGTCGCGCAGGCGGTGTCGGGGCCGACCGGCCGGGCCGGGGGTCAGGTCGTGGCCGGCGATGGTGGCGGTGGCGTCGCCGAGCCCCGAAACCGGCGCTGGTGCCGGCGAGTCTCGGAGCCGCCAAGGCCGCCCCAGCCGAGTTCGTCGCCGTCGAGCTGCAGGCCGAGAGCCCAGCGGACCTCCTCGTCGGGGCCGGGCGGCCGGGCGCGGGGGTCAGGTTGTGCTGGCGTCGGTGAGGGCGTCGGTGAACCTGGTGAGCAGGCGGGCGAAGTCGGTGCGCTCCTGCTCGGTCCAGTCGTGGGTGAGGCGGGCGAAGAATGCCTGTCGCTGGTCGTGGACGGTGTGGGCGAGCTGGCGGCCGGTGTCGGTGAGCTCGAGGTGGATGCGCCGGCCGTCGGTCTGGGAGGCGACCCGCAGGACGTAGCCGGCTTGGATGGCGTCGGCGACCAGGCGGCTGGCGCGGGAGGGGTCGATGCCGAGCCGTTCGGCCACGGCCCCGACGGTGACCTCGTGGCCAGGGCGGCCAGGTCCTTCCTCGACAGCGTCCACGATGGCGACGTGGGCGAGGTCGGCCGGGCGGTCGAGGTCGCGGGTGAGCATGCGGCCCAGGGTGCGCCGGGTCTGGCTGCGCCGGATGCGGACCATCGCCCGCTCGATCGCGGGCAGGGCCGGCCCCGCACCGGCCAGCCCGGGCGCAGCAGGGTAGGCATCGGCTGGCGGCGGCGGCGTGGCGTGCCGCGGAGGCGGTGGTGTGGGGCTGGGCATGCAGTGCAGGCTACCACCTGACAGGTGCGGCACGCAGGTCGTTGCGTTCCGCACCGGTCTGCGCCCCGGCGGTTACGACTCGGGGGCGCCGTTGGCCGGCGCCTGACGAGCGTGGCCGCATAGCAGTGGTCGCAGCCCCCGGCGGTTACGACTCGGGGGCGCCGTTGGCCGGCGCCGCCTGCCGTTACTCGGCGCCTGCGGCTTGGGGGCCCGTGGCCTGGCAGGTCCGCTGCTCCTTCGTGAAGGCGTCGAGCGTGTCGAGGAGCCGCTGGTCGCGGACCTTTTTCACGAGGAGGTCGATGCTGCGGTCGGCGTACCGCACGGCGGCCAGGCAGGACGGCGGCGTGACGGTCCGGGTGACCGTCTCGACGATGGTGGACGGGGCGGGGGTGGCGCCAGTGGCGGCCGGGCTGCTCTGGTCGAAGGTTCGGCCGAGCAGCAGGCCGACCGCGAAGATCAGCGCGAGCGCGACGGCGGCGACGGGCCACCGGCGCCGCCGCCTGGGTGGGACCTCGACGGTGGGGAGCTGGGGAGCCCCAGCTGCGGGGGCGGAGGGGCGGCCGGCATCGTCCGCGTCGCCGCCGGCCTCGCCGCTTGTATCGGTGTCCTGGACGGACGGCGTGGTGGCCACGGGCAGGACGGTGGCGAAGCGCTGCTGCTGCCCGAGCGTGCCGAGGCGGCGGCCGACCGCGGTGAACGAGCGGCGGACCTCTTCGAGCTGGCGCTGCCGCTCGCGAGGGTCCTGGGGTTCCAGCTCGTTGTGCTCGTCGCCGTCTGGGGCCATGTTGCGTCCCCTCCTCGAGCCTCGCCGCCTTGACGGGACCGGGTGACGCCAGGGCGGTGCTGCTGAGCGGGCCGGGCCTCTGTCCAGGTCGGGTGGCGCCGGTCCATGCGATGGATCGTGGACGAGGCGACGCCGGCTGCGGCGTGGCCGCGTTGGCGCCTCTTGGCTGGTTCGAGAGCAGGTCGGTGGAGCGGTCGACGGGCCGCCACGGTTCCGTGATAGCAGGTTGAGCGGGCAACAACCACGTCTGCGCGGCTGGCTCGGTAAATGTGCGTAGAGGCTGCCGGACATGCTCCGGGCCGGCCCGTGACCGGTCCTGCCTGCCTTGGTGAGCGGGCGGCGGGATGCCGCCGGGGCCGGCTCCGGCGCGTGGGCGGGGTAGGATAGGGGTGCGTTCTGGAGCTGGTGCGCCCGGGCGGCGCGCCGGCCCAAGCCGGTCATCGCCGTAGGTCATCGCCGTAGGTCATCGCCGTAGGAGATGCTGCACGCCATGCCGACCGATCACGCTCCCGAGCTCGCCGCCTTGGCCAAGCGCCTGGCTGACGCGAAGGAGTTCCTTTGACCTCGACGCGAAGCAGCGGGAGTTGGCAGGTCTGCGGGAGCACGCGGCAGCGCCGAACCTGTGGGACGACCCGGACCGCGCACGCAGGGTGATGCGCCGCATGGCCGCCGTCGAGGGCGACCTCGGTGTGGTGGGGAAGCTTTCGGAGCAGTTGTCGGACCTTGAGACCCTGAACCAGCTCGCCCTCGAGGAGGGCGACGACTCGGTCGGCGCCGAGCTCGAGCAGGGCGTGTCCGAGCTGGCCAGGGCGGTCGACGAGCTGGAGGTGCTCGCCCTGCTGGGTGGGGAGTTCGACGACCGTGACGCGATCGTGACCATCCATCCGGGGGCGGGCGGGACCGAGTCGCAGGACTGGGCAGAGATGCTGTGGCGGATGCTGACCCGCTGGGCCGAGCGGCGCGGGTTCAAGGTGACGGTGAACGACTACCAAGAGGGCGACGAGGCCGGGATCAAGTCGGTGACGCTCACCCTCGAGGGCCAGCGGGTGTACGGGCTGGTGTCGGCGGAGGCAGGCACGCACCGGCTGGTGCGGATCTCACCGTTCGACCAGGCCAAGCGGAGGCACACCTCGTTCGCGGCGGTCGACGCGATCCCGGTGCTGGACGACGACGACACGCCCGAGATCGACGAAGCGGACCTGCGGGTCGACATCTTCCGCTCCTCGGGGCCGGGCGGCCAGGGGGTCAACACGACCGACTCGGCCGTGCGCATCACCCACCTGCCCACGGGGATCGTGGTTGCCGTGCAGAACGAGCGCTCACAGCTCGCCAACAAGACGATCGCGTTGAAGATCCTGGCCGCACGCCTGGCCGAGCGGGCCCGACAGGAGCGCGAGGCGGCGCTGGCGGCGCTGCGCGGCGACCGGGGCGAGATCGCGTTCGGCAACCAGATCCGGTCCTACGTCCTGCACCCGTACCAGATGGTCAAGGACCATCGGACCGAGGTGGAGACCGGCAACGTCCAAGCGGTGCTGGACGGCGACCTCGACCAGTTCATCGCAGCCGAGCTGCGCCGCCGCGCTGTCAGCAGGATCGCCGATGCCGGATAGCCGAGGAGCCGATGCCGGATTTTCACCGAGCCTGGGTTAGGCTCCCCGGACCGTTCCCGTTCTAGGAGTGTCATGTCCTCACCCCCGATCCCGATCCCCACGGTGCGCGCGCCCGACTGCGCGCCGCCCGAGGCCGCCGCCGCCCGGGTCACCGTGCTGGCCGATGGCGGCGCCATGGCCGCCGCCGAGGTCCTTCGTTCCGACGGGCACGACCTGGCGGTCGTGCCCGTGGACGGGGTCGTGCCCGTCGACGGCGTCGACGGCGTGCCGGCCCTCGGAGGGCCGTCGGTCGCCGCCCTCCCCCGTGCCCACGCCCCGGCCGGCAGCTACGTGCGCGACCAGGAGCCCGCCGGGCACGACCCGGCGACCTGGGACGCGCTGGCGCTGAACGCGGCCCGGGCGACGGCGGTCTCGGTGGCCCCGCCGGGGGTTGGGATGTGCGGATGAGCGTGCTCACCGGGCTGTATCGGCGCTGGCGGCACCTGGTCCACGAGCTTGCGAAGTTCGGGATCGTTGGCGCGTTCAACACCGTGCTGGACTTCGGGCTGGCCAACCTGCTGCACCTCGGGCTGCACTGGCCGTCGCTGTCGGCCAAGACCGCCTCGGTCGCGGCGGCGGCGACGTCGTCGTACTTCATGAACCGGCACTGGACGTTCCGGCACCGGGCCAAGACCGGTCTGCGCCGCGAGTACAGCCTGTTCTTCCTGCTGAACGCCGTGGGCCTGCTGATCGCGGCGATCTGCATCCTCGTGGTGGAGCGCGGCTTCGACAAGACCGGCGCCTTGTGGTTCAACGTGGCCCAAGTCGCCGGCCTGGCCTTCGGGATGGTGTTCCGCTTCACCACCTACAAGCGCTGGGTGTTCGTCCGGCCGGACGCGGCACCCGCCCGCAGGGTCGCAGAGGGGTCGCTCGCAGACGCTCCGCCGGAGGCCCGCCACGGTGAGACGGCCGAGCCGGTGCTGGTGCCGGACGCCCGGCGCGATTCCCGCGGCTGAGCCGGTGCTGGTGCCGGACGCCCGGCGCGAATCCCGCGGCTGAGCCGGGCTCGCTCCCCTGCCGGAGGTCGCCCGTGGAGCCGTTGCTCCGGCCAGCAGTTCCCGAGCCACCCGATCGGCGACCTCGGCTTCGGCTGGGACGGCAAGCTGTACCTGTAGCGGCGGCGACGGTGCGAGCTTCACCTCGATCGACCACGGGCAGCTCGGCGACGTGCGGGCGTTGAGCTGGGCCCTGACCCTCAAGGTCGTGTGAGGGACGGCCCGCCCGACCGGCGCGCCTGCGCACGGTTAAGATGCTCCCTGAGCCGGACCGGGCCGGGCGGCCGGCGGACGGGGGTTGAGGCACGGGCATGTCGAGGCTGTTCGCGGCCGTGAGGCCGGCGCTTCCACGGCCGGAGCGCGGCCGCACCGGCCGGCCCGACCAGGCGGCCGGCCCGGACGCGCCCGGGGGCGCCGGCGGACGGCGTGCCGGGGGCGGGCCGGTGCTGGTGCTCGCCGGGCTGATCGCCGCCTACGTCGCGGTGTTCGGCAGCCTCACCTGGGCGCAGCAGTCGAACTACGGCACCTTCGGGTTCGACATGGGCATCTACGACCAGGGGATCTGGCTGCTCTCCAGGTTCGAGGAGCCCTTCGTCACCGTCCGCGGCCTGAACTACTTCGGCCATCACGTGAACCCGATCACGCTGCTGTTCGTGCCTGCGTACTGGCTCGGGGCCGGCCCGCACTTCCTCTACCTGACCGAGACGGTGTGGATGGCGCTCGGGGCGGTGCCGGTCTGGCTGCTGGCCAGGGACCGGCTGGCCAACCGGTGGACGGCCCTGGTCCTGGCCGCCGCGTACCTGCTCTACCCGTCGCTCGAGTGGATCAACTGGTGGCACTTCCATCCCGACGCGCTGATCATCACCCCGTTGCTGTTCGCCTACTGGCTGGCCACGCGGGAACGCTGGTGGTGGTTCGCGGTGGCGGTCGCGGTGGCGCTCTTGTGCAAGGAGGACGCCGCCCTGGCCGTGCTCGCGCTCGGCGTGCTGCTCGCCGTGCGGGGGCAGCGGCGGGCGGGTCTTTGGACCGCGCTGGCCGGGGTGGCCTGGTTCGCGCTCGCCACCAAGGTGGTGATCCCGCGGGCCAACGGCGGCATCGGCCCGCTCTACGAGGACCTGTTCCCGGCGTTTGGCGGGTCGGTCGGGGAGATTGTCTGGAACGTCGTGCGCCACCCGGGCCGGGTGCTGTCGCTGGCTGCACAGCCCGACCGCCTCGGCTACTACACCCAGCTCCTCGCCCCGCTCGCCTTCCTACCCCTGGCCGCCCTGCCGGTGCTGCTGATCGGCGGGCCGCAGCTCGCGGTCAACGTCATCTCCGGCCACGGCCTCACCCACGACATCCGCTACCACTACACCTCGGTCGTGATCGCGGCGGCGTTCCTGGCCACGGTCGAGGCGTGCGCCTGGCTGGGTCGCCGGCCCGGCCGCCAGCGCTTCCTGGTCGGCCTGGTCGCGGCGACGTCGCTGGCCGCGAACGTGGCCTGGTCGCCGTCGCCGATCGGGGCCGACTTCCGCAGCGGGATCTGGGCGTCCCCCCAGGCCAAGCACGCCTCGGTGAACCGCGCGCTGCGCCTGGTGCCGGCGCGCGCCGGGGTGTCGGCCAGCTACAGCCTGGTGCCCCACCTCACCCACCGGGTGCACATCTACGAGTTCCCGAACCCGTGGCAGGTGACCAACTGGGGGGTTCGAGGTGAGAACCCGCCCGATCCGGGCGCCGTCGACTACCTGGTGCTCGACACCAGCCTGAACGGCACCCAGCAGCCGCTGTACGAGCGCCTCACCGGACCCTCCGGCGGGTTCGAGGTGGTCTTCGCCAGCGACGGCATTGTGGTCGCCAAGCGTGCACGCGCCGGGCCGGCTCCCGGCTGACCCGGCGCCGCCGCCGATCGCCCCGACCATGGCGCAGGCGCTGTTGGGGCCATGGACAGGGGGCCTGCCGGCAGGCGGCCGGTCAGGGGTTGCGGTCGCGGGCGGGGATCAGGTCGTATGCGCCGGCGCGGGCGGCGCGGCGCACGCCCCACATGTCGCGCAGCATCCGCAGGGCGTCCACGGCCAGGCGCACCTTGCTGTCGTCGCGCTCCTCGGCCCGCACCGGCACCTCGGTCACCTCGAGGCCGAGCCGGGCTGCCAGGAACAGCGCCTCGGCGTCGAAGGCGAAGCGGTCGACTCTGGCCCGGGTGAACAGCTCCCTGGCCGCGTCGCGCCGGAAGCCCTTGAGGCCGCACTGGGTGTCCCGGTAGGGCAGGCCGAGCAGCAGGCGCATGGCCCGGTTGAACACCCGGCTGGCGAGCCGGCGCAGGACCGGGCCGGAGCCTGCGTCGAGGTCGCCGCGCGCCCCGATGGCCACGTCGGCGCCGGCGAGGGCCGCGGCCACGCGCTCGACCTCGGCCGGGGCGTAGGAGCCGTCGGCGTCGGTGAACACGACCCGGTCGCCCCGGGCGGCCAGCATGCCGGTGCGGACCGCGGACCCCTTGCCGTGGTTGGTGCGGGTGCGCAGCACCCGCACCCGGGGGTCGCCGGACGCGGCCGTGTCGGCCACGGCCAGGGTCGTGTCGGTGGAGCCGTCGTCGACCACGAGCACCTCGACCTCGTCTGGGCTGGCCGGGAACCAGGCCAGGTAGGTCGCGAGCGCGATGGGCAGCCGTCCGGCCTCGTTGAAGCAGGGCAGGATGATGGTCAGGGTGGTCACGGCGTGCCTCCGTCCTGCGCGGGGCTCCCAGGTTGCCTGACGCGCGCGGCCTCGCCCTGCTGTGCCTGCGCGGCCTCGCCCTGCCGCTCGAGGACGACGACGCCGCCGGAGTCGAACGCGGTGCGCCACTCGAGGCCGGTGGCGGCACGCGCGGCCCGGAGCTGGTCGAGCAGCTTGCGGTCGTCCGGGCTGAGCAGGGCCGGCTCCAGGATCACGTAGCGGACCGCTGCGGCCTCGGCGGGGGTGTGCGTGTCGCCGGGAAGCCCCCAGTTCACCGCCCGGAACGGGTTGGGGAACTCGTAGGCGGCCAGCCGGTGGGTGAGGTGGGGGACCAGGTTGAACTGTGCGCTCACCGGCGCCGCAGGGTCGATGGTGGCCAGGGCCGCCCGCCGGGCGGCGTCGGCCGGGGCGGCGCTCACGACCACCGCCGAGCGCGACCACAGCGCGGGCCCGGCACGCCGGTCGACGGCGAAGGCGACCAGGACGAGCAGCACCAGCAGGGGGGCGAGGAGCGCGCGCCGCCGGGCGGCCACCGCGGCCAGGCCGGCCACCGCCGCGATGGCCAGGAACGGCGCGGCCGTGGCCAGGTACTGGTAGCGGATCTGGTGCTGCTCTGGCCGGACCGATGCGAGGTTGAGGATGAGCGGGGCGGCGGCCGGCCACAGCCACCTGGGCACGAGCAGGGGCAGCGCGAGCAGGGGCAGGAAGACGAGCAGCAGGTACCAGAGGCCGGGGTTGGACAGGGCGGTGGCCACGGCGTGGGCGCCGAGCGCGGGCACGGCGCGCAGCACGGCCAGCGGCCCGGTGCCGGTGATCCCGTAGGCCGCCTCGAACTGGGCGGCCGGCCGGCCGTTGGCGAGGGGGACGAGCAGGAAGGCGGTGACCAGGAACCAGCCGAGGCCGGCCAGCGCGGTGCGCAGCCCAAGGTCCCGCTTGCCGGTGGCGGCCAGCAGCGCCCCGAACCCGGCCACCACCAGGCCGACCTCGTCCCGGCAGAGCATCGCGAGCAGCAGCAGCACGGCCATGGTGCGGGCCCGCCCGCGGTCGGCGGCGGGCACGGCCAGGGCGAGGAACGCGGCCGCGAGGCTCTCGGGATGGAACTGCCACACGATCGCCCACTGCATCGCCGGGTAGGCGAGGTAGGCCACGGCCACGGCGAGGCCGGCGGCCGGGTGGCCGAGCCGCCGGGCGCCGAGCCGGAAGACGACCACGGCCGGGACGGCCAAGGCCACGACCTGGAGCGCCAGCAGCAGGCGGACGTCGGCCCAGACCCAGTAGAGCGGCGCGAGCAGGGCCAGGACGTAGGCGCCGTGGTCGCCGAACAGGTTCAGGCCCCGCACGGTCGAGAACGGCGCCCGGGACCGGCTGAGCAGCCAGGTGCCCTGGTCGTAGATGCCGACGTCGAACCCGTAGGTGGCGAACCGGTCGTGCAGGGCCCAGGTCTGGCGAACGAACGCGACCAGGAACACGGCCAGGCAGATGCCGAGGGCGAGGCGGCACAGGGCCCAGGCGGACAGGCGGGTGCCGGCCACCAGGCCGCGCCCGGCCGCGAGCAGCAGACCCTCGATGCGCGGGCCGCTCGCCGGCCGTCCAGGACGGGCCCGGGCGGGGTCGGGGACGGCGACGAAGGTCGTGCGGGCTGGCAGGCCGAACGCGCCCAGGGTCGAGGGCAGCCGCCGGCCGGAGGGCGCCACCAGCTCGATCTCGGCGGTGTGGTTGAATGCCGCCGGGGCCAGGGGGCGGCCCAGGCCGAAGGCACGCGCGTGCGCCTCGGGGTAGCCGGGCCTGGTGTCGAGGTCGCCGAGCTGCAGGTGGGGGAGGAGATCGGCGGCCCGCTCGAGCGCGTGGAGGTCGGCGCCGGTGGCGGGCCGGTCGAGCATCAGGGTGAGCAGGCTGCGCCCGTCGCGGTCGAAGGACACGGTGGCCGTCCGCCTGCCGTCGAGGTCGAGCGTGGCGGCCGGGAGCCAGGAGCCCGCGGGGGGGATGGGGCCCCAGCCGGTCGTCTCGGCGGCCGGGAGCCGCGTTACCATGCCGATCCTGCTTTCATTGAGTGAACCAGCTTCGCGGGGAGGAGAGTCGGCTGGCGACGGTCGCAGCGGTGCAGCCGGGGGGGCTCGGCGCAGCCCGCACGCGCGCGGTGTGGGTGCACCGCGCCGCCACGGTGGCCGTGTTCGCCGCAATCTATCTCGTCCTCGTCAAGGTGCTGCACCTGAACCTTATCTTCTCTCGCACCACCGCTGCGGGTGGGGACATGGGCTCCCACCACTACATCGATACGTTCCTGCGCGAGAACCTGCTGCCCCACGGCAAGGTGACCGGCTGGGCGACCGGCTGGTTCGCGGGCATCCCGATGCTCACGTTCTACTTCCCCCTGCCCTACGCGCTGATCTCGGCGCTCACCCCGCTGGCCGGCAACCAGGTCGCGTTCAAGGTGGTGAGCGCGTCCGGGCTGTTCGCGCTCCCGCTGACCTGCTGGGGCGCGTTCCGGGTGCTGCGGCTGCCCGAGCCCGCCCCGCTGCTGGCTGGCGTGGCCAGCGTGCCGTTCCTGTTCATGACCTCCTACACGATCTACGGCGGCAACATCGCGAGCACGATGGCGGGGGAGTTCCCGTTCGCGCTGTCGTTCTCGCTGCTGCCGCTCACCCTGGCGGTGCTGTGGCGGGTGGTGGAGGAGGGGACCGGCTGGCGGCTGGCCACGCTGCTGGTGGTGGTCGTGGTGCTGTCGCACATCCTCACCACGATCGTGCTGGTGCTCGGGGTCGCCATCCTGGTGCTGCGGCCCGGGCTGCGGGCCACCGGCGTCGCGCTCGGCCGGCTCGCGCGGGTGTTCGCGGTCGCGTTCTGCCTGACGGCGTTCTGGGCGTTGCCGTTCATCCTGCGCATCCAGTACACCGCCCATTTCAGGTGGACCCAGCTGTCGTCGCTCGGGGTGCTGTTCCCGACCGAGATCCGGCCGTACCTGATCCTGACCGCGGTCGGTCTGGTGACGGCGGTGGCCCGCGGTGAGCGCCGCATCCTGCTGTACGCGTGGCCGGCCTCGGTCGCCGTCTGCCTGTTCGTGCTCCTGGCCCGCTTCGCGCCCAAGGCGGCGCTGTGGAACGCGCGCATGCTGCCCTTCATCTACCTGTTCGCACTGCTGGTGGCCGCCTACGGGGCGGCGGCGGTGGCCGCGCACCTGACCCGCCTGCTGCAGCGGGGCACCGGCATCCACGTCCGCGCCGCCTGGCTGGTGGTCGTCGCCGTGCTCGTCGCCGCTCCCCTGTACGCCTCGTGGGGGCGCCGCAACTTCACGCCCGGCTGGTCGCGCTACAACTACGAGGGGTTCGAGGTCAAGCCCGGCTGGCCGCAGGCCCAGGCGCTGTTCACGACCCTGCGGGGGCTTCCCAAGGGCCGGGTCATGTGGGAGTTCAACCGCGACTACGAGAGCTTCGGCACCACCAGGACGCTCGAGAACATCCCGGTGTTCGCCGGCCAGGACACCATGGAGGGGCTGCTCATCGAGTCGTCCCTGAACGCCCCGTTCCATTTCATCACCCAGGCCGAGACCTCCCAGACCCAGACGCAGGCGGTCCCCGGGATCGACTACCCGAGCTTCGACTTCGCGACGGGCCTGCGCCATCTGCGGATCTACGGCGTGCGCTGGTATGTCGCCTATACCGACCAGGCCAAGCAGGCCGCGCAGGCGGCCGGGCTGCCGGTGCAGGCCACCAGCGGCAAGTTCACCATCTACGAGGTGGGCGACGGGCACCTGGTCGAGGTGCCGCGGTTCCGGCCGGTGCTGCTCGACGACCCGGACTGGCGGGTCAACTCCCTCAAGTGGTATCGCAACCCGAGCTGGCTGGACACGCCGCTGGCCTACGCGTCGGGCGGGGACCGGGCTGCCCGGGCCGCGTTCGCGGAGGCCGGGCGGCTGCCGGTGGCCACCCTGCCGAGGGAGGCGCTGGCCCGGCCCGGCACCATCCCATCGCGTGGCGGCGGCGACACGGTGGAGTTCACCACCGACCGGATCGGCGAGCCGCACGTGGTCAAGGTGTCGTACTTCCCCAACTGGCGGGCGGAGGGCGCGAAGGGGCCATGGATGCTCTCGCCCGGGCTGATGGTGGTGGTGCCCACCCAGGCCGAGGTGCGCCTGGTCTACCGTGACACCAGCATCGAGACGGCCGGCAAGGCCCTCACCCTGCTCGGGGTCGGGACCCTGGTGGTGCCGCCCCTGGCGGGCCGGGCCCGCAGGCGGGCCGGCGGACCCGGCCCCCGGTCTCCCCGATAACGGTCCGGCGGTCGGGAGCTGGGGGAACGCAAAGGCCGGCATCGATCTGCCCAGTTTATGCAGCACGATCCGGCCGGGCAACCTGCCGGCCCTCCTGACCTGCACATCCGTATAATTGCGGAGCTGATCTGCGCGACTTCCAGGGCCTGTGCGGCTCGCGACCAGGTGGGTGAGAGCGTCCATGTCGACCAATGGCCGGTCTGATAAGGTCATGCGTTGTCCGGCGCCCCTTCCCCCCGCGGGGCCGGCGCGGCGTCGCGGTCCGGTCCGTCCGTCCGTAGCCGATGACAGCAGAAAGGTTCGTCCCGCCCTGTGATCACGCTCGAACATGTGACGAAGGTCTACGGCTCGGACGTGACCGCCCTGGATGACGTGTCGGTCGACATCGCCAAGGGCGAGTTCGTCTTCGTCGTGGGCCAGTCAGGCTCTGGCAAGTCGACCTTCCTGCGGATGCTCACCAAGGAGGAGCGCCCCAGCGGCGGCCGCATCTGGGTGGCTGGCAAGGAGCTCAACAAGCTCGCGTCCTGGAAGGTGCCGGCCCTGCGGCGCTCCATCGGCTGCGTGTTCCAGGACTTCAAGCTGCTGTCGAACAAGACCGTGCGCGAGAACATCGCGTTCGCGCTCGAGGTGATCGGGCAGCGCCGCCACTCCATCGAGCGGACCGTGCCCGAGGTGCTGAAGCTCGTCGGGCTGTCCGACAAGGCCGACCGCTTCCCCCACGAGCTGTCCGGCGGTGAGCAGCAGCGCGTCTCGATCGCGCGGGCGTTCGTGAACCGCCCGCTGCTGATGCTGTGCGACGAGCCGACCGGGAACCTCGACCCGGGCACCTCCCAGGACATCATGAAGCTGCTGGAGCGCATCAACCGGACCGGGACGACCGTGGTGATGGCAACCCACGACCAGCGCATCGTCGACGACATGCGCAAGCGCGTGGTCGAACTCGAGCACGGCAAGGTCATCCGCGACCAGGAGCGGGGGGGGTACGACCTTGGCGTTTAGGCTCTCCTACATCGCGGTGGAGGCCTACCGCGGGTTCCGGCGGAACCTGCTCCTGGCCCTGTCCATGGTCATCATCGTCGCCATCAGCCTCACCCTGTTCGGCATCGCGCTGCTCGCGGGCAAGCAGGTGGGGCTGTCGTTCGGCTACTGGTCGAACAAGATCGAGGTGTCGGTCTTCCTCACCTCGACCATCCGCCCGGAGCAGCGGGACGCGCTGTTCCGGGAGATCCGCTCCATCCCGGCGGTCGAGAACGTGCTGTACGAGTCCAAGGAGCAGGCCTACGAGCGCTTCAAGGACCAGTTCAAGGACTCCCCGGACATCGTGCGCAACGTGAACGCCAACGCGCTGCCTGAGAGCTTCCGCATCAAGCTGAAGGACCCCGAGCAGTTCGCGCAGGTCCACGACCGGTTCTGCAACGGCATCCTCAACGACCGGGGCAAGGAGCAGTGCTCGCCCGGGATCGACCAGATCGTCGACCAGAAGCGGCTCGTCGAGCGGCTGTTCGCCGTGCTCAACCTGCTCAAGAACTCCTTCCTGGTGCTCGCGGCGGTGCTCGGGATCGCCGCGGTCGTGCTCATCGCGGTCACGGTCCGGGTGGCGGCCTTCGCCCGCCGCAAGGAGACCCAGATCATGAAGCTGGTCGGGGCGAGCAACACCTACATCCGGCTGCCGTTCCTGGCCGAGGGCGTGTTCGCCGGGCTGCTCGGCGCCGGGGTGTCGTTCGTGCTGCTCCGCGTGGGCATGTTCTACCTGCAGCGGGTGCGCGACCAGGTGGCGATCTTCAAGGTCCTGCCGATCGTCGGGCTGAGCGACTTCTACTCGTCCTGGCTGCTGCTGCTGCTGCTGGGCGTGGCCGCCTCGGCCCTGGCCAGCCTGCTCGCCCTGCGCAAATACGTGCGGGTCTGACCGGGCGATGGCCGGCCTTCCCAGGCGGGCGGCGGCGCTCGCCCTGGGCGGGCTGCTGGCCGCGGCGGGGTTCGTGGCGGGGCTCGCAACCGGCCACCAGGCCGGGGGCCCGGCCGAGCCAGGCGACCCGGGCGCCTTCCAGATCGTGGCCGAGGCCAGGGACCGCATCCGCTCGGCCGCCGAGCGGGAGGTCTCCGACGCCGCCCTGGCCGACGGCGCCGTGCGTGGCATGCTCGCGGTCCTGGCCGACGGCTCCGCCCGCTTCTACACCGCGGACGGCTTCCGGGACCTCCGCGACGGGCTCGACGGGCAGTTCACCGGCATCGGCCTGTGGCTCCGCCGGCGGGGCCGGACGACCGAGGTGACCACCGTGCCGCCGGGCACGCCGGCCGCGCGGGCCGGCGTGCGCCCCGGGGACGTCCTGGAAGCCGTTGACGGCCGCGCCGTCGCCGGCCGCCCCCTGGAGACGGTGGTCGGCTGGCTGAAGGGCGCCCCCGAGAGCGTGGCCACCCTGGCCGTGCGCCGGGACGGCCGGACCGTCACCCTCCGGGTGCGCCGGATGGCGATCAGCGTGCCCAGCGTGGAGTCGCGCCTGCTCCAGGGCAGGGTCGGGTACGTGCGCCTGTACGAGTTCGGCCAGGGGACGGGGGAGGAGGTCCGCCGGGCGGTCGAAGCCCTGCGAGCCCGGGGCGCCGCCGGGGTCGTGCTCGACCTGCGCGACAACCCGGGCGGCCTGCTGCCCGAGGCGGTCGAGGTGGCCAGCGTGTTCCTGCCGCCCGGCCCGGTCACCAGCTACCAGGAGCGCGGCCGCGCGCCGGTGGTCTACTCGACCCGGCGCGCGCCCGTGCCAGGGCTGTCGCTCGCGGTGCTGGTCAACCAGGGGTCGGCGAGCGCCTCGGAGATCGTGGCCGCCGCGGTGGCCGACCGCGCCCGCGGGGTGGTGGTCGGCACCCCCACGCACGGCAAGGGCACCGTGCAGCAGGTGTTCGACCTCGGGCGCGGCCGCGGCATGACGGTCACGGTCGCCTCCTACCGGACGCCCAGGGGGTGGCCGATCCCGCCCGGGGGGCTTGTCCCCGACGTGCTGATCGAGGGGAGCCCGCCGCTGCAGCTGGCCCGTGCCGAGGGGCTCCTCCACGAGATCCTCGTCGACCTGCCCGGCAAGGCGGTGGGGTAGCGGTGCCACGGCGGGAGCCTCCCGGCACGGTCGCCACCAACCGCCGGGCCAGGCACGACTACGAGATCCTCGACCGCGTCGAGGCCGGCATCGTGCTGCGCGGCAGCGAGGTCAAGACCTTGCGCGAGGGCAAGGCGTCCCTGCAGGACGCCTACGCGGTCATCGAGGGCGGCGACGTGGTCCTGCACATGCAGATCCCCACCTACTCCCACACCGGCTACGAGGGCCACGAGCCGACCCGCCCGCGCAAGCTGCTCCTGCACCGCAAGGAGATCGAGCAGCTCGCGCGGCGGGTGAACGAGCGCGGGCTCACCCTGGTGCCGCTCCGCCTGTACTTCAAGTCCCAGCTCGTCAAGGTCGAGCTCGGCGTGGCCCGGGGCCGCAGGGCCTACGACAAGCGCCAGGCGATGGCCAAGCGCGACGCCGCCCGCGAGATGGACCGGGCCCGCAAGGCCCGCACCCGGGGCGCCTAGGTCGCTCCGACCCGGTGTGCCGAGCGGCTGCTCCTGGCGCCGGACCAGGCCACCTGGGGCATGCTCCGGCCGCGGGCACGGGAGCTCGACCTTCGCTACCGGCGGAAGCGGAGTGCGGCGGGCCGGGCGCGCGGCTACACTGGTGACGTTGACAACTGCACACGGGGGTGCCTGGGTTCGACCGTGACGGTTCGGCTCAGGGGAAGCGAGCCGGAGTTCGCGGGGCTTCGTACCAAACCGCGAAAACCACAAGCGCCAAGACTGACAACGCTTACGCGCTCGCTGCCTAATCTCGATTAGGTAGCCGTCCGCCGTTCCTCCGCCTGTGGGAGCGGGTCGGGCGTCGACAGCAGGCTCACCTGGGCGGGGCGCCCGCCGTCGTCCCGGGGACATCTTGCGGGCTGGGACCGGGGAGCGGAGCCATCGGACAACCCCGGTCCGAGATCCAGCCGGTGGCTGCGCTCGGAGAATCCCTGGGACGTCGCCGCGGGACGGGAGTTCGAGTCTCCCCACCTCCACCACAGGAGCAGGTCACTGACCTGCTCCTCTGCGTATCTGGACGATCGTGGGGTCACGCGCCGGCGACGCTCAAGCGCCGACCAGCTCGCCTGCGCCGATGGACAGTTCGTCGAACAGTGGCCAGTCTGGCGTGGCCGCGCCGGCAGCGTGGAACGCTGCCCGGATGGCACTCATGCCGATGGCCGCGGCCCCCTCCGGTGAGGGCGCGTCGATGGTCACCATGATGGTGACTGTCTTCTTGGCCAGCGATGCTGAGATCGTGGAGTCCTCGACCGCGTCCAGCCGAAGCAGTTCTTCCATCACCCGGTCGAAGAAGCTCTCGAGGTCGCCGGTAGCATCAGGGCCGTCGTCTGCGACGTTGAAACGAACTGCCATCGTCAGCATCATGGCCGCGCCTCCCAGCATGTCTCTCGCCGAAGCAGCCCTCGGAGGTTGCGCTCGTAGTTCGGGTCCGAGGGCGTCAAGTGGACCGTTGTCCAGTGCTGCTCGGCGCATGGGCAGTACATCTTGAAGTACCTGCTTCCCTTGACCACTCGCCAGGCCTTGATCTCCGCTTCCTTGAGCAGGGTCTCAAGCTCCTTGCGGGGATGCTTTGGGTCTGCCCACGAGCGTTTCGCTCCTCACAACCTAAGCTTAACTGGACCAATCCGGCTGGTCGATCGGTATGTTCCGGATGCGTCGCCGGATCCTAAGCACCTGCTCAGAAGTCCTGTCCGTAACTTTGACGGGAAGGCCCTGGTCGCTGACCCGGGTTATGGGCAGAACTTCTGGTGACCTGCTTAGCCTGTCAACCCGGCCGTAGGCCTTGGCTTCGGGGCTTGGTGGATAACAGGTGGCCATCGCGGTCCAGCGTCATCGACGCCGATCAGTGCCGGCTTAGGCGGACCCGGCCGCTCTCTTGAGGTACACTTCGGTTTACTGAATGTGTACCTAGGAGTACTGAATGTGTACCTAGGAGGCGAGAATGCGAGTTGGTATCCGTGAGTTGCGGGACCGGCTCAAGTACTACCTGGAGACCGCCCACAGCGGCGAGGACGTGATCATCACCGACCGAGGTCATCCCGTTGCGCGACTGGTGGCGCTCCACGAGGAGCGGCCCGTTGATCGGCTCATCGAGGCGGGTTTGGCGACCCCGCCTCGCCGGCCAAAGGGTGACGTCGACTGGACGCCCGTCCCCAGCGAGGGGAGCGTCAGCGATCTGATCGAGCGGTGATCGCCTACTTCGACACCTCGGCGTTGATGAAGCTCGTCATCGCCGAGGATGGCGCTGACCAGGCCAAGTTGCTGTGGCAGCAGGCAGGCGAGGTGGTGGTGTCCCGCCTGGCTTGGCCCGAGGCGATCGCGGCGCTAGCGGCCGCCCGTCGAGGGGGTCGAGTGAGCCACGAGGGGTATCAGACCGCGACCGATGGGCTCCGGTCGTGCTTCGAGCGCTGCACCATGGTCAGCCTGGCGGATCCCTTGGTCGACCGTGCCGCGGATCTTGCCGCCGGCTACGACCTCCGCGCTGCCGACGCGATCCATCTGGCAACGGCGCTGGCGGTGATGGAGGCCGACTCGGTCTTTGTGACCTGGGACGAGCGGCTGCGGCAGGGAGCCATCCAGGCGGGGCTCGTTTCTGCTCCTGCTGGATCCTGACGCGTGGTCCACGGTCCCGCCGGCTATCCTTACTTCGTAGGTCTGAGTAAGGAGGGGTGCGGTGGACGTTGCGGCGCGGCTTACTTCGAAGGGGCAGGTAACCCTCCCCAAGGCGGTTCGCGAGGCTCTTGGCCTGGAGGAAGGCGACCAGATCGTCTTCCGCGTCGAAGGGTGCCGTGCCGTCCTGGCCCGCACCGCCGACCTGCTCGACCTCGCCGGGACGGTCAATGTACCTGCCAGCAAGCGGGGGGCCCCCTGGGAGGAGGTGCGCCGCCAGGTCCGCGCCGCCCGGGCGCGTGCCAGGCGGTGACCGCATTCGTCGACACCAACATCCTGGTCCGCCACCTGACCGGCGACCCACCCGAGCAGGCGGCGCGAGCAACCACGTTCCTGGCCGCGGCGGACGAACTGCTGCTGGCTGATCTGGTGGTCGCTGAGGCAGTGTCCGTGCTCGAGTCCTACTACGAGGTGCCACGGGCCAGGGTCGCCGAGCTGGTCCGTGCGATCATCGCGTTTCCGACCATCGTGGTGCTGGATCCGGCGATGTTGCTGCGATCGCTTGAAGTGTACGAAACGGACTGGCTTGATTTCGCGGAAGCGTACCTGGTCGCGCAGGCGGAGCGGTCGGGGATCGAGGTGATCGCCTCGTTCGACGAGGCGATCGACCGCGTGACGACAGTCCGACGGCTTGAGCCCGCTTGAGCGTTGAGCTGGCCGCCACTCTCAGCAGCTGGTGGCTGCGCCCTCGCGCAGCGGGAGGGCCTGGAGCCTCCGGGTGGTCTGCCGGTTCGATACGCAGCCCGTCCGCTCTCCCATAGGCTCGTCACAGCACGAGCAGGAGTCGCAGGCGATCCTCGACGGCGCGCAGTACGGCGGGAGACACACTGCCGAACGGACCGGAAGCGAGTCGGTCAGCGGCCAGCGCGCGGAGCTGCTCGCACATGGCAAAGCTGAGATCGCGCAATCCCCCGTCCGGCGGGCGAACCTCGATATGGGCCGGGATGCCCCGCTCGCGCGTGGTGAACGGCACCGCGATGACCAGCCCGGCTGGGCTCTGGTTGAACGGGTCGGCAGAGACGATGAGGACGGGACGCTGGCCGGTCTGCTCGTGTCCGCGGGTGGGGTTCAGGTCGGCGAGCCAGACCTCACCACGGCGGATGGTCCTCACATCTCACCGAGGCCGTCTGTCAGCGTGCCGTCCAGCTCCGCCCGTTCGGCCAGTTCCTCCTGCCAGGCGGCCGGGTCGGTTGCAAGACGCCCGTAGGCGGCGGAGAGGTCGTCGAAGAACCGCTCGCGGCGGTACCGCTCCACCGCTTCCTCGAGAACCCGCTGCAACGACTCGCCGGTGGCCGCGGCCAGCTCGCGCAGAACCTCATGAGTATGCTCGGTCACGCGAACCGTGGTCGATGCCATCGCGCACCTCCATGCGCTGTCGCGCAGATCGTCTACAGATTAGTCTACACGGTCGAGCAAGCAGTGGAATGACCGCTGACAGCTGCCGGCTGCTCAGGTGTCCTTGGGCGATGAGGTGTTGGTGGCTCGGCCGAGCTCACCGACACCATATGGCTGTGCGTCGCTGCTGAACGGCTTGGACCATGCGTGGGGCGGCGAGCGCGGCCAGGAACCCAACTGCGGCGACGATCTCGACCAGGTCGAGGAAATGGACGCCGACCGCTGTGGTGGCTGGCCGGGGGTTGATGTCGGTCGTCGTACGCTCCATGTCGCGAGCTCCTCGGCGTCGGTGGTGTGGTCTGTCACGGGATGAGCGGTGGGCTGGCCGAGCCGGCGCCCTGGTCGTCGAGCACCCCCCACAGGTGCTGCAGGGCGTACGAGCGCCATGGCCGCCAGCGCTGCGCCGCTGCCGCGGCGGCGGTCGGGTCGGCTGGTCGGCCGAGCCGGGTCAGGGCATGTCGGACACCGAGGTCGGTGGGCATGAACACGTCGGGCCGGAAGGCGCCATCGGTGTACTCCTCGACCCCTGGGATTGCGCGGACGGCGAGGAACCGCAGCAGCGCGGCCAGATCCAGCGGCGGTCGGTACGGCAGCGGCAGGCTGATCGTGCCCGCCGTGCCCGGCTGGCTGTCCGCGTCCCCGGGTGCGGCGTCGGGCCGGCACCGCTTGCACGCCCGGAAGCCGGCCGCCTGCGCCGCCGCCGCCGTCGGGAAGAAACAGACGTGCTCGCGTCTCGGCATGACCGCGGGGCAGCTCGGCCGGCAGTACACGCCGGTGCTGGTGACACCGGCGAAGAACCAGCCGTCGAACCGGCTGTCCCTGCTCTTCAGCGCCTGATAGGCGTGCTGGTCGTCCATCGTGTGCCCATTCTCGCGGCCGGGTGGGACGTTTCGCTGGCGGCGGTCGGACGCCAACCCTCAAGGGCCGATCAGGTCCACCATCGGGCCTGGTCACCGACCAGGCCCCTTTGCCTTGTCCAAGGCGCATGAGGTTCGTCTGTGGGGATCTCGCCTGCCTGCGTGAGCGTCGAGAGGCTGCCACACCACTCGGGCGTATGCTCAGCCCGCGCGCCGGTCCAGCAGTTGGGACGCCCGCTGGAAGCTGACACCGAGCACGGCGCCCACGTCCGCCACGGTCAGCCCTTGCGCGCGCAGCTTGCGTGCCGCAGCCCGCACGAGCGACGCCGCCTCCGCCTGGGTGCGCGCTGCGTCCCGCTGCAGCTCCCGGGCGCGGTCGAGCTCGGTGCGCACCTCGTCGGGGAGCACTGCGTGGACGTCGAGGTCGAACGAGTCCGGCTCGACCTCTCGCAGCAGCGACACCACCTCGCGGGCCATTGCTTCGACCTGGTCGAGTCGGCGTGCCTGGGTGATCGCACCCGGCACCTCGCGGACGCGCACGAACCACCATCGCCCGTCGCGTTGGGCGGTGACCTTGTAGCTGGGGCGGGTCACTGCCACCATCTCCTTCCCAATTCCGCCTCGGCCTCTATGAAGATCGCTCGGGCGAGGCGTTCGCCGATCTCGGCGTGCCGGGGGATCGGGATCCGGGTGTCGCCGAGCAGGTAGATCGTGTGGTTGGCGCCTTCGCGGTCGACCGTCCACTCGATGTCCTGCTGCTTGGCTGCTGTGGCGAGCTTCCGGATCACGTCCCTGCGTTTCATACATCCATTCTAGTCCCCCTAGATAGTGTCCTTCAAGGGGGGATAGTCAAGGCAGGCGAGCGGGCAGAGGCCACCCTGGCCACCCGGCCTGCTACGCTCATACCTGCCTTGCAGGCAAGGACGTCCCGAGGCGGCCGGAGGAGGGGCGACAGGCGGATGGGCGTGCTCCCGAGCCGGCTCGACCGGGACGCCGACGCCTTCCGGGCCAACCGGGCCGGCAACCTCGAGCTGCTCGCCGAGCTCGACGCGGAGCTGGCCAGGAGCCGGGCCGGCGGCGGCGAGAAGTACGTGGCCAGGCACCGGGCGCGGGGCAAGCTGCTGGCCAGGGAGCGGGTCGAGCTGCTGCTCGACCGCGACGGCCCCTTCCTCGAGCTGTCGCCGCTGGCCGCCTGGGGGACCGACTTCCACGTGGGCGCGAGCGTGGTCACCGGCATCGGGCCGGTGTCGGGGGTGGAGTGCGTCGTCGTGGCGAGCGACCCGACCGTGCGCGGCGGCGCCACCAACCCGTTCGGGCTCCGCAAGAGCCTGCGGGCCATGGAGGTCGCGCTCCGCAACCGCCTCCCGCTCGTCCAGCTCATCGAGTCGGGCGGCGCCGACCTGCCCACCCAGTCGCAGATCTTCATCCCCGGGGGTGCGGTGTTCCGCAACCTCACCCAGCTCTCCCGGGCCGGCATCCCAACGGTCGCGCTGGTGTTCGGCAACTCGACCGCCGGCGGCGCCTACGTCCCCGGCATGTCCGACCACACCGTCATGGCCAAGGGCAGGGCCAAGGTGTTCCTGGGCGGGCCGCCGCTGGTGAAGATGGCCACCGGCGAGGAGTCCGGCGAGGAGGAGCTGGGCGGGGCCGAGATGCACGCGCGCACCTCGGGCCTGGCCGACCTGCTCGCCGCCGACGAGCTGGACTGCCTGCGCCTGGGCCGGCAGGTGGTGGCCAACCTCAACTGGCGCAAGCTCGGGCCGGGCCCGCGCCTGCCGGCCGAGCCGCCCGTGCACGACCCCGAGGACCTGCTCGGGCTCGCCCCGGTCGACCTCAGGGTCCCCACCGACGTCCGCGAGATCCTGGCGCGGGTGGTCGACGGCTCCCGCTTCGACGAGCACAAGCCCGACTACGGCCCGAACCTGGTCACCGGCTGGGCGCGCCTCCACGGCTACCCGGTCGGGATCCTGGCCAACGCCCAGGGCGTGCTGTTCTCCGAGGAGTCCAACAAGGCCGCCCAGTTCATCCAGCTCGCCAACCAGGTCGACACCCCGCTGCTGTTCCTGCAGAACACCACCGGCTACATGGTCGGCAAGGACTACGAGCAGCGCGGGATCATCAAGGACGGCGCCAAGATGCTCAACGCGGTGTCCAACTCGACCGTGCCGCACCTCACCGTGATCGTCGGCGCGTCCTACGGCGCCGGCGGCTACGGCATGGCCGGGCGCGCCTACGACCCCCGCTTCCTGTTCGCCTGGCCGGCGTCGAAGTCGGCGGTGATGGGGCCGGCGCAGCTCGCCGGGGTCATGTCGATCCTCAACCGGGCCAGCGCCGAGGCGGCGGGGCGCCCGTTCGACCAGCAGGCCGACCGGGCCATGCGCCAGGGGGTGGAGGACCACATCGAGGCCGAGTCGCGGGCGCTGTTCAACACCGGGCTGCTCTACGACGACGGGGTGGTCGACCCGCGCGACACCCGCACGGTGCTCGGGATCGCGCTGTCGGCCTGCCACTCGGGGGAGGTGAAGGGCACGGACGGCTTCGGGGTGTTCCGGATGTGATCGAGCGGCTGCTGGTCGCCAACCGGGGCGAGGTCGCCAGCCGGGTCATGCGGACCTGCCGGGCGATGGGCATCGCCACCGTCGCGGTCTTCTCTGACCCGGACGCGGACGCGCCGTTCGTGGCCGAGGCCGACGAGGCGGTGGCCCTCGGGGGCGCCACCCCGGCCGAGTCCTACCTGCGCGCCGACGCGATCCTCGACGCAGCCGAGCGGACCGGCGCCCACGCGGTCCACCCCGGCTACGGCTTCCTGGCCGAGAACGCCGACTTTGCCCGCGACTGCCGCAAGCGCGGCCTGGTGTTCGTCGGGCCGCCACCCGAGGCGATCGCCGCCATGGGCGACAAGCGCGAGGCCAGGCGGCTGGCGGCCGAGGCCGGGATCCCGGTGGCGCCGGGCGCCGACGCGAGCGGGCTGGACGGCGCCGGGCTGCTCGCGGCCGCCGACGCGGTCGGCTTCCCGGTCCTGGTCAAGGCGGCCCTCGGCGGGGGCGGGGTCGGCATGCGCGTGGTCGCCGACCCTGGCGCGCTGCCCGAGGCGGTGGCCGCCACCCGCCGGCAGGCGGCCGCGGCCTTCGGCAGCGACGCGGTGCTGCTGGAACGCTACGTGGAGGCGGCCAGGCACGTCGAGGTCCAGGTCCTCGGTGACACGCACGGCCGGGTGGCGCACCTGTTCGAGCGGGAGTGCTCGATCCAGCGCCGGCACCAGAAGCTGCTCGAGGAGGCGCCGTCCCCGGCGGTCTCGGCCGGCCTGCGGCGCCGGCTCGGCGACGCGGCGGCCGCCGTCGCCCGGGTGGTCGGCTACGTCGGCGCGGGCACGGTCGAGTTCCTGCTCACCCCGGGCGGCGAGCTGCTGTTCCTGGAGATGAACACCCGCCTGCAGGTCGAGCACCCGGTGACCGAGGCCGTCACCGGCCTCGACCTGGTCCGCCTGCAGCTCCTGGTGGCCGGGGGCGCGCCGCTGCCCGAGGAGGTCCTCGCGGCGGCGCTGGCCGGCCACGCGATCGAGGCACGGCTGTACGCCGAGGACCCGCTACGCGGCTTCCTGCCCACCGCGGGCACGCTGCACCGCTTCCGGATCGAGCAGCGGCCCGGCCTGCGGGTGGACGCCGGGGTGGCCGACGGGTCGGTGGTCGGGATCCACTACGACCCGCTGCTTGCCAAGGTGACCGCCCACGCCCCCACCCGCCGGGAGGCGGCCGGGCTGCTCGCCGCCGCCCTGGCCGGTGCCCGCCTGCACGGCCCGGCCAGCAACCGGGACCTGCTCGTCGGCGTGCTGCGCCACCCGGCGTTCCTGGCCGGCGAGGTCGACACCGGGTTCCTCGAGCGGCACCCGGCCGCCGAGCTGGCCGCCCCGCCGGGCGGCCCGGACGCCGAGCGCCTGCACGCCGTGGCCGCCGCCCTGGCCGCCCAGGCCGGCCGGGTGGCCGCCGCGACCGTCTACCCAGGCATCCCGCCCGGGTGGCGCAACAACCCATCTCAGCTCGAACAGGTCGTGTTCGAGGGCGCCTGCGGGCCGGTCACGGTCGGCTACCGCCTCGGCCGGTCCGGGCCCGAGCTGGCCGTGGACGGCGAGCCCCTCGGGGCCCGGGTCTGGTCGTGCCGGCCCGACCTGGTCGACCTGGAGGTCGGCGGGGTGCGCCGCCGCTTCGAGGTCCACCGGGTCGGCGACCTCCACTTCGTGGACGGCCCGCTCGGCCATGCCGCGCTGCGGGAGCGCCCGCGCTTCGGGGAGCCGGCCGGGCCCAAGGGGGCCGGGTCGCTCGAGTCCCCGCTGCCCGGGGTCGTCCTGCGGGTCGGCGCCGCCGCCGGGGACCTGGTGCCGGCCGGCGCGGTCCTGGTGGTCCTGGAGGCGATGAAGACCGAGCACCGCGTCGCCGCCCCGCGCGCCGGCCGGGTCCGCGAGGTCCTGGTCGCAGAGGGCCAGGAGGTCCACGCCGGCATGGTCCTCGCCCTGCTCGACGAGGAGGGCGCCCTGCTCGACGAGGAGGGCACCGGCCCGTCCGGCGCCGCCGGGGCCGGTGGCCCGGAGGCCTCCGGCGGGCGGGCCGGCGGGGTGGGCGACGGCCGCGTCGGGCCGGTGCCCGGGAAGGAGGGATGACCGGTGGCCGGCGTGCAGGAGATCTGTGCCGACCTGGCCGGCGAGCACGCCGCGCTCGACGGCCTGGTGGCCGAGCTCGGCGACCAGGAATGGGAACGCGCCACGCCCGCCCCGGGCTGGGCCGTGCGCGACCAGATCAGTCACCTGGCCTGGTTCGACGGGGCCGCCCGGCTGGCCGTCAACGACCACGAGGCGCTCGCCGCCGCGGTGGCGGGGGTGACCGGCATCGACCAGCTCATGGCCATCCACCTCCGCAAGGGCCGCGGCCTCAGCCCGGCCGAGCTGCTCGCCTGGTGGCGGGGGGAGCGAGCTGCCCTGGTCGACACCGTGGCCGGGCTCCACGCCAAGGACCGGATCCCCTGGTTCGGCGTGACCATGGGCGCCCCGTCGTTCGTGACCGCCCGCCTGATGGAGACCTGGGCGCACGGCCAGGACGTGGTCGACGGCCTCGGCGTGCGGAGGGTGCCGACCGCCCGGCTGCGGCACGTCGCCCACCTCGGCGTGCTCGCCCGGCCATGGTCGTACGCGGCCCGCGGCCTGGAGCCGCCCCGCGACGGGGTGTTCGTCGACCTCGCCGCGCCCGACGGGGACCGCTGGACCTGGGGGGACGAGCGCTGGCCGGACCGGGTGCGGGGCGAGGCGCTCGACTTCTGCCTGGTCGTCTGCCAGCGCCGCCACGTCGCCGACACCGCCCTCGAGGTGGAGGGGGAGTCGGCCACCGGGTGGATGGCGATCGCGCAGGCCTTCGCCGGGCCGCCCGGCGAAGGCAGGCGGCCCGGCCAGTTCCCGCGGGACGGGGCGAGCAGCACAGGAGGCTGACATGGACTTCCAGGAGACGACCGAGCACGCCATGCTCCGCGAGGCGGTCGGCAAGATCGCCGCCGACTTCGGCCACGACTACTTCGCGGCCAAGGTGAAGGCCGGGGGCCACACCACCGAGCTGTGGCAGGCGGTCGGCCGGGGCGGCTACCTGGGCGTGAACGTGCCCGAGGCGTACGGCGGCGGGGGCATGGGCATCGGCGAGCTGGCGATCGTGGCCGAGGAGCTCGGCGCCCACGGCTGCCCGCTCATGCTGCTGATGGTCTCGCCGGCCATCTGCGCCACGATCATCGCCAGGTACGGCACGGACGCCCAGCGCGGCCGCTGGCTACCTGGGCTGGCAACCGGCGAGCTCAAGCTGTCGTTCGCGATCACCGAGCCCGACGCCGGGTCCAACTCCCACCGGCTGGCGACCGTCGCCACCCGCCACGGCGGCCGCTGGCGGATCCGGGGCACCAAGTACTACATCTCCGGCGTCGACGAGGCGGACGCGATCCTGGTGGTGGCCAGGACCGGCATGGACCAGGCGACCGGCAGGGGCCGGCTGTCGCTGTTCCTGGTCGACGCCGGTGCGCCCGGGCTCGGGCGCACGCTCATCCCACTCGAGATCGCCGCCCCCGAGAAGCAGTTCACCCTGTTCTTCGACGACGTCGAGGTGGCCGGCGACCGGCTGCTCGGCACCGAGGGCGACGGGCTGCGCCAGGTGTTCCTGGGCCTGAACCCCGAGCGGATCATCGGCGCGGCCGGCATCAACGGCATCGCCCGCTACGCCCTCGGCAAGGCCGCCGCCTACGCCAACCAGCGCCAGGTCTGGGGGGTGCCGATCGGCGCCCACCAGGGCCTGTCGCACCCGCTGGCGGTCGCCTACGTCAACGTCGAGCTCGCCCGCCTGATGACCCAGAAGGCGGCCTGGGCCCACGACGCCGGCCTGCCCGGCGCCGGGGAGGCCGCCAACATGGCCAAGTACGCCGCTGCCGAGGCCGGGCTGCAGGCGATCGACGCCGCCATCCAGACCCATGGCGGCAACGGCTTCGCGAGCGAGTACGGCCTGGCCGACCTGTGGGGTCTGGCCAGGGTGCTGCGCACCGCGCCGGTCAGCCGCGAGATGATCCTGAACTACGTGGCCGAGCACTCCCTCGGCCTGCCCCGGTCGTACTGACGTGGAGGACCAGCATGGCCACAGAGCACCACGCCCCGGCCGAGCCTGCGGCGGGGCGCCCCCGCTCCAGGCTCGACGCCTACTTCCGCATCTCTGAGCGCGGCTCCACAGTCGACCGCGAGGTCCGCGGCGGCTTCGCCACGTTCTTCACCATGGCCTACATCGTCGTGCTCAACCCCCTGATCCTGGCCGGCGCAGCCGACGTCACCGGCCGCCGCCTCGACCTGGGCCAGCTCACCACCTCCACGGCCCTCGTGGCCGCGGTGATGACCCTGCTCATGGGCGTGGCCGGCCGCTACCCGTTCGCGATCGCGGCCGGGCTCGGGCTCAACGCGGTGGTCGCCTTCCAGCTCGCCAGCCAGATGACCTGGCCGGCCGCGATGGGGGTCGTGGTGCTCGAGGGGCTGGTGATCCTGCTGCTGGTCCTCACCGGGCTGCGGGAGGCGGTGATGGACGCGATCCCGCTGGCCCTCAAGCAGTCGATCAGCGTGGGCATCGGCCTGTTCATCGCCTTCATCGGGTTCGTGGACGCCGGCTTCGTGCGCCGCCTCCCCGATGCCGCCAACACCCCCGTGCCGGTCGGGCTCGGCGTGGGCAACCGGCTGACCGGCTGGCCGACCGTGGTGTTCTGCTTCGGGCTGCTGCTGGTGATCGTGCTCTTCGCCCGCCGGGTGCGCGGCGCGATCCTGCTCGCCATCGTCGGCACCACCATCTTCGCGATCATCGTCAACGCGATCGCCGACGTGCCGCCGGCGTTCGGGCCGGGCGGGCAGTTCAACCCGGCCGGCTGGGCCCTCAACGTGCCGAAGCTCCCGTCGGGCGTCGTGGGCTCGCCCGACTTCGGGCTGCTCGGTGACTTCAGCCTCGGTGGCAGCTTCGCCCAGGTTGGGGTGGTCGTGGCCGTGCTGCTGGTGTTCACCCTGATGCTCAGCGACTTCTTCGACACCATGGGCACGGTCATCGGCGTCGGCGCCGAGGGCGGCCTGCTCGACCAGGAGGGCCGGCTCCCCGGGATCCGGAACGTCCTGCTGATCGACAGCGCGGCGGCCGCCGCCGGGGGAGCCGCCTCCTGCTCGTCAAACACCACCTACATCGAGTCGGCCGCCGGGGTCGGGGAGGGTGCCAGGTCCGGCCTGGCCAGCGTGGTGACCGGGCTGCTGTTCTTGGTGGCCCTGTTCCTCACCCCGCTCGTCGAGGTGGTGCCCTACGAGGCCGCCTCGCCGGCGCTGGTGCTCGTGGGCTTCCTGCTGATGATGCAGGTGCGGCACATCCCCTGGACCGACCTGGACCTGGCCATCCCGGCGTTCCTGACCATCGTGCTGATGCCGTTCACCTTCTCGATCACCAACGGCATCGGCGCCGGCTTCATCGCCTACGTCGCGATCAAGGTGGCCAGAGGCCGCTGGCGCGAGCCCGGCCCGCTGCTCTGGGTGATCGCGGCCCTGTTCGTCGTCTACTTCGCCATCGACCCGGTCGAACGGCTGCTCGGCGTCTCCTAGTGGCGACCCCGGCAAGGTCTGCCCGGTCGGCGCCGGGCTCCCATGGCCCCCGCGTTGCGGCGACGTCCGCTGCGGCGAGGCGCCGACCGGGCAAGCCTTCCTTGGGGAGCCACGAGAGCGCCGGTCGTGGCACCACCACGTGCCGTTGCTGCTCAGCCGTTCGGCTACGCCACCTACCGGGGGAGCTGAGCGTCGCCTGGCGGGGGAGGCTGGTCGAGCAGCGCCCGCGCCACGATGACGTCGGTCACCAGGCTGGTCGCGTAGCCGCCCTTCAGGATCGCCCTGAACGCCGCGATCTTGTCGTGCCCTCCACCGACCGCGATCACCTCGTCGACGGTGCGCAACTGCCCGGCGGTGATGGTGATGCAGCGATCGGTGAAGTCGGTCGCGACCGGCTGCCCGTCGGCGTCGAGCAGGTTCGCGCAGAGCTCGGCACACGCGCCCTGCGCCCGGAGCAGGTCACGTTCGCGCTGGCTGAGGGCGATGTAGAGCTGCGAGTGCGGCGGGTCCCAGGAGCCGATGGCCACGACCGCCTTGGTGAGCTGGTTCCAGCGCCGCTGGGCCTCTGCGACCTGCGGCTCGCGACGGAGCGCCTCGGCGGTTGCGAAGTCGGGGAGGACCTGTGGGGTGTAGATCGGGAACGCCGGGCCCCCGGAGACCGAGGCGACCCTGCGGACCAGCTCGATGCTGTTCTCCTGGACGTTGACGCCCAGGAGCGCGCCTGACAGCTGCACGACCGTGCAGCGGGCGAGCCGGGTGAGCGCCTCCGTCATGACGGTGAGCGTGCGGCCGTAGCCAAGTCCGAGGATGTCTCCCTCGACGACCGTCTCGGTGAGCAGGTCGGCGGCGACCCGTGCGAGATTGGCCCGCAGGTCGGTCTCGGGGTCCTCGGGGGTGTCCACGACGATCGCGTGGCGCAGGTGGTAGGCGACCCGGACGCGCTCGGAGATCTCGGGGTCGATCTGCGCGGGCACGCCAACCTCGATGCGGACGATGCCGCGGGCGAGCGCCTGGTCGAGGAGTCGTGCGACCTTGAACCGGCTGAGCCCGAACTCCTCCGCGATCTCGAGCTTGGGCCGGCCGTCGACGTAGAAGCGGCGGGCCACCGCGGCAAGGCGGACCAGCTCGGCAGGGCCGACCCCGTCAGCAGCGGCATCGACCATCCGAGGACCTCGCACACTTGAGCGGTTATTCGCTCATACTCTCACGAACCCCTTGACAGCGGCAATGGCACAGCCTTCAATGTAATGTCACAGACGAGCTAGTTAGTGCTCAAATGAGCAAACTCCACGACCCAAGGACCTCGGACCACGACCCAAGGACCTCGGACCGCGGCTGGCACAACCCTCGATCGCCGACATCAACGTCTCGCCCTGTTGAGGGCTTGGTACAACCACCGCTTGGTCGTGACCCCCACGAGCGCGCGGTGCTCCACCCGGGAGGTGGTTTGATGCGAGCTCGGGCTGCGTCCACGGCTCGGCGCCGGCTGTCCTGCGTGCTGCTCCTCGTCCTTGCCCTGGTCCTCGGCGCCTGCTCCGGGGCCGGTGGTGGCGGTGGCGACTCCGGGGCCAAGAAGACCGTCACCGTGGCGACCGTGGCGAATCCGCAGATGCAGGACATCGAGAAGCTGAGCGCCAACTTCGAGAGGGACCACCCCGACATCAACGTCAACTTCGTGATCCTGCCCGAGAACGAGCTGCGCGACCGGGTGACCCAGGACATCGCCACCAAGGGCGGGCAGTACGACGTGGTGACCATCGGGACCTTCGAGGCGCCCCAGTGGGCCAAGAACGGCTGGATCGAGAACCTCGGCCCCTACACCCAGAAGAGCGCCGGCTACGACGCCGCCGACCTGATCCCCACGGTCGCCAAGGCGCTGTCGTACGAGGACAGCCTCTACGCGGTGCCGTTCTACGGCGAGTCGTCGTTCCTGATGTACCGCAAGGACCTGTTCGACCAGGCCGGGCTGACCATGCCGGCCCAGCCCACCTGGGACCAGGTCGCCGGCTTCGCGCGCAAGCTGCACGACCCCAAGAAGAACCTGGCCGGCATCTGCCTGCGCGGCCTGCCTGGCTGGGGCGAGCTGTTCGCGCCGCTCAACACCGTGGTCAACACCTTCGGCGGCGCCTGGTACGACCAGAACTGGAACGCCCAGCTCACCGCGGCGCCGTTCAAGCAGGCCACGCAGTTCTACGTCGACCTGGTCAAGCAGGCAGGCGAGCCGGGGGCGCCCAACGCCGGCTTCACCGAGTGCCTGACCGCCTACAGCCAGGGCAACGCGGCGATGTGGTACGACGCGACCGTTGCCGCGAGCCTCCTCGAGGACCCCAAGACCAGCAAGGTGGCCGGCAAGAACGGCTACGCGCCCGCCCCGGTCAAGCAGACCGACTGGTCCGGCTGGCTGTGGGCGTGGTCGCTGGCGATGCCGTCGACCTCCAAGAACAAGGATGCCGCCTGGGAGTTCATGTCGTGGGCCACCTCCAAGGACTACATCAAGCTGGTCGGCCAGGAGCTCGGCTGGGCCCGGGTGCCGCCGGGCAGCAGGCTGTCCACCTACGAGATCCCCGAGTACAAGAAGGCCGCCGCCGCCTTCGCCGACCTCACGGTCAAGGCGATCGACCAGGCCGACGTGACCAACGCTGGGACCCAGCCGCGGCCCTACACCGGCGTCCAGTACGTGGGCATCCCCGAGTTCCAGTCGCTCGGGACGTCGGTCTCCCAGGAGATCTCGGCCGCCATCGCCGGACGGCAGACGGTGGACCAGGCCTTGGCGAAGGGGCAGGCACAAGCGGAGCAGGTGGCCAAGGAGGGCGGCTACAAGAAGAGCTGAGAGCTGGCCAAGGAGGGCGGCTACAAGAAGAGCTGAGAGGGAGGCCCCTGTGACCGTCACCCAGGAACGCGCGGTCGCGCTCAGGGAGCGGGCGGCCAGGGCGGCGGTGGAGCGCCGGAGCCGATGGGGACGGCGCTCCCTCATCCTGCCGGCCCTGCTCTACACGATCGTGGTCACCCAGGTCCCCTTCGTGATCACGATCTGGTACAGCCTGCAGTCGTGGAACCTGCTCAGGCCGGGCAGCCGGGAGTTCGTCGGCCTGTCCAACTACGGCAGGATCTTCGGCGACAGCGGCTTTCGGACCGCGGTCTGGAACACCGTCGCCTTCACCACCGCGGCCGTGTTCATCTCCGTGGTCCTCGGCCTGGTCCTCGCCATCCTGCTGGACCGGAAGTTCAGGGGCCAGGGGGTGGTGCGCACCCTGCTGATCTCGTCCTTCCTGGTGATGCCGACAGCGGGCGCGCTGTTGTGGAAGACGACCATGTTCCACCCGGTCTACGGCATCGTGAACTTCGTGCTGCAGCCGTTCGGGGTCGGCACCCTCGACTGGGCGAGCCGCTTCCCGATGACCACGGTCATCACCGTGGCGGTCTGGCAGTGGACGCCGTTCATGATGATCATCCTGCTGTCGGGCCTGCAGAGCCAGTCGACCGACATCCTCGAGGCCGCCCGCGTCGACGGCGCCAGCCCGTGGCAGACGTTCCGCTACCTCACCCTGCCGCATCTGCGGTCCTACCTCGAGCTCGGCGTGCTGCTCGGCTCGATCTTCGTCGTGCAGACGTTCGACTCGATCTTCATGATCACCCAGGGTGGCCCGGGCCAGGCAACCACCACCCTGCCCTACTTCCTCTACCTGCAGGCGTTCCGCCGCTTCGAGATCGGCCAGGCCGCCGCGCTGGCGATCGTGACCACGATCGGCACGATCGTGCTGGCCACCATCGCGCTCCGGGTGCTGTCGAACCTGTTCAAGGGAGAGGAGCTGGCGCCACGGTGAATGCCGTCACGACGCAGGCGCCGACGGGCGCCGCCACCGGGAGGCCGGCCCGCCGCCGCAACGCCAGGGCATCGCTGGTGACGGCGCTGGCCTGGATCGCCGGGATCGGCTTCTTCTTCCCGGTGCTGTGGATGATCCTGACTGGCTTCAAGCAGGAGGCCGACGCCTTCACCAGCACGCCCAAGCTGGTCTTCGCGCCGACGCTGGACCAGTACCGGGCGGTCTTCGAGCGCGACTTCGCCCCGTTCCTGATCAACTCGGTGACCGCCACCGTGGTCTCCACCCTGCTGGTGCTTGCCCTGGCCATCCCCTGCGCCTACGGGCTGGCCATCAAGCCGGTCGAGAAATGGCGCGACGTGCTGTTCTTCTTCCTCTCCACCCGGTTCCTGCCGGTGGTGGGCGCGATCGTGCCCATCTACGTCATCGCCCGCGACACCCAGCTCCTGGACACCGTGACCGCGCTCATCATCCTGTACACCGCGATGAACCTCCCGATCGCGGTGTGGATGCTGCGCTCGTTCTTCCTCGAGGTCCCCACCGCGATCATGGAGGCCGCCAGGGTGGACGGCGCCAGCCTGCGCACCGAGCTGGTCCGCATCGTGCTCCCGCTGGTCGCCCCTGGCATCGCGGCCACCGCGCTCATCTGTGTGATCTTCGCCTGGAACGAGTTCTTCTTCGCGGTCAACCTCACCGCCTCCCGGGCCGCCACCGTGCCGGTGTTCCTGGTCGGCTTCATCACCAGCGAGGGCCTGTTCTGGGCCCGGCTGTCGGCTGCGGCCACCATGGCCTGCCTGCCGGTGCTGCTGGCCGGCTGGATCGCGCAGAAGCAGCTCGTCCGCGGCCTGACCATGGGGGCGGTCAAGTGAGGGCGGTGGTCGTCGAGCAGCCAGGCAAGGTCGGGGTCCAGCAGGTCGACGACCCGACCCCTGGGCCCCGCGAGGTCGTCGTCAAGGTCGAGGCCTGCGGCGTCTGCGGGACCGACGTCCACCTCCTCGAGGGGGACTCGCCACTCGCCAGCTACCCGCTCGTCCCCGGCCACGAGTTCTGCGGCGAGGTCGTCGAGGTCGGCGCCGGGGTGGAGCACCTGAAGGTCGGCGACTTCGTCGCCGTCGACCCCAACCTGCCCTGCGGGCGGTGCCGCTTCTGCCAGGCCGGGCGGGACAACCTCTGCGAGAACTACCAGGCGATCGGCGTCACCCGGGCAGGAGCGTGCGCGGAGCTGGTCGCCGCGCCCGCCGCCAACGCGTTCCTGCTCCCCGCCGACCTGCCCCGCGCCTGGGGCACGCTGGTCGAGCCGCTGTCGTGTGCGGTGCACGGGTTCGACCGGCTGGGCGCCAAGCTCGCCGACCGCTACCTGATCTACGGAGCGGGGACCATGGGGCTGCTCATGGCCCAGCTCGCCCACCGGGCCGGCGCCGCCGCCGTCGACGTCGTCGACCTCAAGGAGAGCCGCCTTCCCGTGGCCAAACGGCTCGGGGCCGACCACACCGCCACGTCAGCGGACGAGCTGGACCACCCGCAGGGCTGGGAGGTCGTGATCGACGCCACGGGCGTGGTCCCTGCGATCGAGGACGGCCTGCGGCGGGTGGCCCGGGGCGGGACGTTCCTGATGTTCGGGGTGACGCCGGCCGAGGCGACCGCGACCTTCTCGCCCTTCCGCCTCTACAACGAGGAGGTCACCGTCATCGGCTCGATGGCGGTCCTGCACAGCTTCGAGCGCGCCCGCGACCTGCTCGTCGGCGGCGCGGTCGACGCGGCCGCCATGCTCACCCACAGCATGGCGCTCGACAGCTACGAGGCTGCCATGGCCACCTTCCGCAGCGGCGCCGGTCTTAAGATCCAGGTGACCCCGGCGACCGACGGCCGGGCCCGGTAGCCGGTCGGCCAGACCCGGTAGCCGGTCGGCCAGACCTGGAAGGGAGCGCTCCACCCGATGCAGAACCGAGCAGCCGTCCTGCACGGCGCCCACGACCTGCGCGTCGCCGACGTCCCCATCCCCGAGCCGGGCCCGAGAGAGGTGCTGGTGGAGGTCCGGGCCGTCGGCGTCTGTGGCTCCGACGTCCACTACTACGAGCACGGGCGCGTCGGCGCCCACGTGGTCCGCGAGCCGCTGATCCTCGGCCACGAGTCGGCCGGCGTGGTCGTCGGCCAGGGGCCGGGCGCGACCAGGCACCAGGTCGGCCAGCGGGTCGCGCTGGAGCCCGGCGTGCCCTGCGGCGCCTGCCGGCAGTGCCGCACCGGCCACTATAACCTCTGCCCCGAGGTCCGCTTCTTCGCCACCCCACCCGTCCACGGCGCGTTCGCCAACTACGTGACCATCCACCAGGACTTCGCGTTCGCGCTGCCCGACTCGGTCTCCGACGACGCGGGCGCGCTGATCGAGCCGCTCTCGGTCGGGGTGTGGGCCTGCCGCAAGGCCAACCTGCAGGGGGGCGAGCACGTCCTGGTGACCGGCGCGGGCCCGATCGGCCTGCTGGCGATGCAGGCCGCGCTCGCCCTTGGCGCCACCCAGGTCACGGTCACCGACGTCAACCCCCACCGGCTGGAGCTGGCCAGGCGGACCGGGGCGACCCGCACGGTCGACCTGCGTGCGCAGCCGCTCGGCGAGGCCGGGCTCGAGGCCGAGGTGCTGTTCGAGTGCTCCGGTCATCCCGCTGCGCTGGCCGACGGGATCCGCTCGCTGCGGCCGGCCGGGGTCGCCGTGGCGGTGGGGATGGGGCCTGGTGAGGAGGCCGCCGTGCCCCTGGCGTTGCTGCAGAACCGCGAGCTCACGCTGACCGGCACCTTCCGCTACGCCAACACCTATCCGACCGCGATCGAGCTGGTCGCCACCGGCCGGGTCGACGTCGAGGCGATCGTGACCGGCCACTACCCCTTGGACGAGGCCGAGAAGGCGCTGCAGGCGAGCAGGCAGGACCCGGAGAGCGTCAAGGCGGTGGTCGTGCCGTCGGGTGTCGCCCGTGAGCGTGCTCCAATGCTCCAATAGAGCGTGCTCCAATGCTCCAATAGGACGTCCTGAGCTAGGCACCTGCTCAGAAGTCCTGTCCGTAACTTGACGGGAAGGCCCTGGTCGCTGGCCCGGGTTATGGGCAGGACTTCTGGTGACCTGCTTAGGACGTCCTGAGCGGAGACGGAGCGACCGACTGGCTGGCGAGACCCGACCGCTCGGCTCGACGAGCCATGGGAGGAGCAGGATGGCGGACCTGGCGCTCGGGATCGACTGCAGCACCACCGCGGCGAAGGTGGTGGCGTGGGACCGCAGCGGGAAGGCCGCCGGCGAGGGCCGCGCTCCCCTCGAGCAGCTCCGCCTCCGGCCGCTCCACAGCGAGCAGCGGGCAGAGGACTGGTGGGAGGCGACCGGGGCCGCCATCGGCAGTCTCGTTGAGGCCGTCGATGCCGACCGCATCGCCGGGATCTGCATCACCCACCAGCGCGAGTCGTTCGTGCCGGTCGACGAGGGCAACCAGGCGCTGCGCAACGCGATCCTGTGGGACGACGCGCGGTCGCAGGCCCAGCTCGACGAGCTGGGCGCCCGCTTCGGCCACGACGAGCTGCACCGGCGCACGGGCCGCGGGCCCTCGGTCGCGCAGGCGTCCTCGAAGCTGCTGTGGCTCGTGCAGCACGAGCCAGAGGTCGCCCGGCGCGCCTACAAGTTCATGGACGTGCACGGCTTCCTCGCCCAGCGGCTGACCGGGAGGTTCACCACGAGCCTCGCGTCTGCGGACTCGTTCGGGCTCACCGACGTCGAGCGGGAAGCGTGGGCGGACGACCTCATCACCGCCGTCGGGCTGCGGCCCGACCAGTTCTGCGGCACCGTCAAACCCGGCGAGGTCATCGGCGAGGTGACCGCGGAGGCCGCGCGGGCGACCGGCCTGCACGCTGGCATCCCGGTCGTGGCCGGCCTCGGCGACGGGCAGGCGGCCTGCCTCGGCGCCGGCGTGACCTCCCTTGACCGGGCCTACCTCAACCTCGGCACCTCGGTGACCGGCGGGCCGGTCGGCCGCAGCTACCTCACCGACCCCTCCTGCCGGACCCTCTACGGCGGGTCGCCGAACACCTTCCTGTTCGAGAACGTGCTTCGCGGCGGCCTGGCCACGATGACGTGGTTCATGCGCCAGTTCGGCGACGCGTTCGAGGAGCGGGCCGACTTCGACCGCTACGAGGCCGCGGCACGCGAGATCGGCCCGGGCGCAGGCGGGCTGGTCCTCGTCCCCTACTGGAACCACGTGACGAGCCCGTACTGGGATCCCACGGCGAGTGGGGTGGTGGTCGGCTGGCACCACGGGCACCGCCGCCAGCACCTGTTCCGCGCGATCGAGGAGGGCATCGCCTACGAGCACCGGCTGGCCATGGACGGCATCCAGGCCGCCACCGGCGAGCGCATCGGCGAGCACGTGATCCTCGGCGGCGGGTCCAACAGCGACCTGTGGTGCCAGATCATGGCTGACGTGCTCGGCGCCACCGTGACCCGGGCCCACACCGCGGAGGCGACCTGCCTGGGCGCGGGGATCCTCTGCGCGTCCGGGGTCGGCTGGTTCGGCTCGGTCGAGGAGGCCGCCGCGGCAATGACCGACGTGGCCGAGAGCTTCCAGCCCGAGGACCGCGCCCGTGAGCTCTACGACCACCTGTTCACCGAGGTCTACCGCCCGCTGTTCCCGGCGATCCAGCCGCAGCTCCAGCGGCTGTCGCAACTGCGCGCCGAGCTCACAACGGAGCCTCGCCCGTGACCACCATCGCGATCCTGGGGTCGGGCGTCATGGGCTCGGCCCTGACGTTCCCCCTGGCCGACAACGGCCACGACGTGCGCCTGGTCGGGACCCACCTCGACGGCGAGATCATCGACCACATCCGGGCCACCGGCGTGCACCCAGGGCTCGGGCGGAAGCTGCCCGATTCGGTCCACCCCTACCAGCTCGAGGAGATCGAGGCGGCCTTCGACCGCGCCGAGATCGTCATGAGCGGGGTCAACTCCTTCGGCGTGGGCTGGGCCGGCCAGCGGATCGCGCCGCTGCTCAGGCCCGACACGCTGGTGATCGCCATCGCCAAGGGCATGGTCGCCGGCGAGGAGGGCGATCTCCGGATCCTGCCCGACGTGCTGGCCGAGCAGGTCCCGCCCGAGCTGCGCGCGCGCATCCCCTGGGCGGCGGTCGCGGGCCCGTCGATCGCTGGCGAGGTGGCGGCGCGGCGCCACACCTGCGTGGTCTTCACCGGCCTCGAGCAGGCCGCGCTGGATCGGCTGGCCGCGACGTTCCGCACCGGCTGGTATCACGTCTGGACGTCCACCGACCTGGTTGGCGTCGAGGTCTGCGCCGCGATGAAGAACTGCTACGCCCTTGGCGTCGGGTTCGCCCAGGGCATCCTCGACCGGCTGGGCGAGACTGACGGCCCCGACCGCAACCACAACTACGAGGCGGCACTGTTCGGGCAGGCGACGGTCGAGATCGGCCAGCTGGTGCACCTGCTCGGTGGCCGGCCCGACACGCCCTACGGGCTCGCCGGCGTGGGCGACATGTACGTGACCAGCACCGGCGGTCGCAACGTCCGGGTCGGCCGCCTGGTCGGCAGCGGCCTGCGCTTCTCGGACGCCAGGGCGCGCATGGGCGGGATCACCCTCGAAGGCGCGGCTGCGATCGGGGTCATCGGCGGCGCCCTGCCCGCGCTGACCGGCCGCGGGGTCATCGGGCCGGCCGACTTCCCCCTCCTGCGCCACCTGCACGCCGTGGTCGCGCAGGATCAGCCGCTGCGGATGCCCTGGAGTGCCTTCTTCGGCGGCGATGCGTGGGCCGGGGCGGCAGCGGCCGCCGGCGCCGGCGAGCCCGGGTAGGCACGGCAACCCCCGGGTAGGCACGGCAACCCCCGGGTAGGCACGGCAACCCCCTACCCGGCCCTGCCCTCCCGCGGCCCACTGCCGTAGAGTTTCTGCGCAGCCAGGCACACGCCGCTGCGCGCGGACGGAGGCGACGTGGACTTCCTGCAGCCCGAAGGGCCGAGCACGCCCGGTTCACCGGGGCAGAGTCCCGGTCCGCCGGGGGAGCGCTCCGGTCCGCCGGGGGAGCGCTCGGGTCCGCCGGGGGAGGGTCCCGGCCGGTCGCTGCCGCCTGAGGTCGTGGCCGACCTGGTCCGGCGGGTCGAGGACGCGGCGTCGGCCGCGGCCCGCCCGTACCCCGGGGACCCGGGCGGCCGCCAGCCCGTGCACACGGTGTACGTGGCCGCTGACCGGTTCACCGCGGGCACCGCGGCGGCGTGGGGGACAGAGGCGCGGCGGCTGCTGGCCGCGCACGCCCCGGACGGCGACGCCCTGGCCGCCGGCATGGGCCTGGCCGACCGGGCACTGGCCGCCGAGGTGCGCGAGCGGGTCGACGCCAAGCTCGCCGCCGAGCCGGTCGAGGACCTGCGCATCGACTTCGAGGACGGCTACGGCGTGCGCGGTGACGCCGAGGAGGACCAGGCCGCCGTGGCCGCCGCCGGCCAGGTCGCCGAGGCGATGGCGGCCGGGACGCTGCCGCCCTTCGTGGGGCTGCGGGTCAAGTCCTTCTGGGACGGGCTGCACCATCGCAGCATCCGCACCCTGGACGCGTTCCTCACCGGCCTGCTGGACCGCACCCAGGGTCGCCTACCGGCCGGGTTCGTGGTCACCTTCCCGAAGGTGATGACCCCCGACCATGTGGCGGCCTTCGCCGAGCTGCTCGGGCGGCTCGAGGCCGCCCTCGGCCTGCCCGCCGGGGCCCTGCGCTTCGAGGTCCAGGTCGAGACCACCCAGTCGGTGGTGGGCCAGGTCGGCGAGGTGGCGCTGCGCCGCATCGCCGAAGCAGGCGGGCCGGCGCTCTGCGGCGCGCACTTCGGCGTGTACGACTACACGGCGGCGTGCGGGCTGCCCCCGGCCGAGCAGCGCCTGGACCACCCGGCCTGCGACTTCGCCCGCCACGTCATGCAGGTGGCCCTGGCAGGCACCGGGATCCGCCTCAGCGACGGGTCCACCAACGTGGTCCCGGCCGGCGACGACACCGCATCGGTCCACGCCGCCTGGCGGCACCATGCCGGCACCGTGCGGCACTCCCTGCGGCACGGGTTCTGGCAGGGCTGGGACATGCACCCGGCCCACCTGCCGAGCCGCTTCGCCACCGTCTACGCGTTCCACCTGGCCGGACTGGACGAGGTGACCGGACGGGTGCACGCCTTCGTCGAGGCGAGCCGCGGTGGGGGCGCCGGCGGGGCGCCGGCCGGGGTCCTCGACGAGCCGGCCACGGTCAGGGCGCTGGTCGCGCGGGTCCGAAGAGCTGTCCACTGCGGGGCGCTCACCGCCGCCGACGCGGGCGCCCGCACCGGCCTGGACGCAGAGGCCCTGTCGGTCTGAGCGCCGGATGTCGCCGGAGGTCCAGCCAGGCCCGGGCTACGCCCAATGCCGCCCCCAGGGACATACCCGCCAGGCGCGATCCTGGCTTGATGAGAGCCTCGGATTGCTGCGCGGCGGTGCCGCACTGCGCGACACCAGCCATCCCCACCAGCGCCGCGCAGCTGTCGAAGGGGCCTGGCTGGCGCTGGCCCACACCCTGCATGGCGACCTCGACCAGGCCTGCCAGGTCGGGCGGCTGACAGTCAGCCGCCTTCGCACGGTCCAGTCCGACCGCTGCACCTCGGTGCTGGCGGCGCTGCAGGGTGAGCTGCGCTCTGGCCGCATGAACAACACCGACGTGCGGGACTTCGCCGCCGAGCTGGACCGCGAGCTGCATGCCCAGCCACCCCACGACCACCGAGCACCTGCCCAAGGTCCGGCAGGATGAGCCGAACCGACGTGCTGGTCATCGGCGCCGGCGTGGCTGGGCTGACCACCGCAGTCTGCCTCGCCGAAGCCGGCGCCCGCGTCCGGGTGGTCACAAAGGAACCGCTTCGCGACACGACCTCGGCAGCAGCTGGCGCGGTCTGGGCGCCCTACCAGATCGGCGGCGACCCAGCCCGCATCAACCAGTGGAGCCGGCGCAGCCTGGAGGTCTTCACCGCGCTGGCGCGCTCTGACCCCGAAGGCTCGGGCGTGCGGATGCCACCTCGATGGAGGTCGGCCGCCTGCCGATCGCCGCGCCCGAGTGGGCGCCGCTGGTGGCGGGCGTGCGCCCTTGCACGGCGGGCGAGCTGCCAGCGGGCTACTCGCACGGGTACCGGTTCGTGCTGCCCGCCATCGACATGCCCACCTACCTGGCCTTCCTGCTCGCCCGCCTCGAAGGCGCCGGCGGCACCCTCCAGCAGCACGCAGTGACCTCGCTGGAAGCGCTGAGCGCGTCGGTGCCCGCGGTCGTCAACTGCACCGGCATGGGCGCCCGTGAGCTCGTCGGCGATCGGCTGCTGCGGCCGGTCCGCGGGCAGCTGGTCATCGTCGCCAACCCCGGCGTGGAGATCGGGCTGGTCGAGACCGAGGATGGCGAGCACAGCGCGGAGCTGACGTTCCTGATCCCCCACGGTGCCACGCTGGTCCTGGGCGGTACCTCCCAGCCTGGGGACGAGCGCCGCCACCCCGACCCGGCCATCACCCAGGCGATCGTTGCCCGCTGCGCCCGCCTCGACCCCCGCGTGCAACAAGCGCGCATCCTCGCCGAGCGTGTCGGCCTGCGCCCCGAACGGCCCCAGGTCCGGGTCGGCGCCGAACGCCCTGGCAGCGCCCGGATCTGGCACAACTACGGTCACGGGGGTTCCGGGGTCACCCTGTCGTGGGGGTGTGCTGAGACGATCTCCGCTGGGGTGCTCGCAACCCTCGGCGGCGGCGTTTCCACGCTGGGTGCCTGACGCCAGCAGCCCAACGCCACCGCCGCCGAACCCGCCAAGCTGGCCGGGTCAGGACGCTACTTCGGGCTGTCCAGCCATGGCTCGCGCAGGTCGTAGTAGCGCAGGTCGGTCACCAGGCTGAAGATCTCCGCCCTGGCCGGGTCCGACTCGGCAGGGCGTTCCCGCTCGAAGCGCCGAGCGTCCTGCTCGGGGGTGAAGTACACCGTCTGGGTGGAGTCCCCCGGCCGGTCGGCGTGCTCGGCCAAGGCCGCGGTCCTCTGTCCATGTGGGGGGGCTCGCTCCCCATGGCCCCCCAAGGGCGCCTGTGGCGTGGTCCCCGGGGGTTCGCCAGCCGTGCCCTATTCCAGGTTCACGCCGAGGCGGGCCGCATCCGCGGCGATGCGGTCGGAGAGGACGCGCTTGTCGGTGTCGTCCAGCCAGGTCGCCTCGGCCCCGTCGAGCGCGATCTGGACCATGTCGTCCCAGGTGAAGCCGAACGCGTCCATCACCGAGCGGTACTCCTGACCGAGGTCGAGGCCGGTCAGGGCCGGGTCGTCGGTGTTCAGCGTGGCGAGCAGGCCGGCCTCGCGCATCTTCCGGTACGGGTGCAGCTCCAGGCGCGGCACCGCGTTGGCGATCCGGACGTTGGAGTTCGGACACACCGTGAGCGGGACCCGCTCGCCGGTGAGCCGTCGGACCAGCTCGGGGTCCTGCAGGCTGGACAGGCCGTGGTCGATGCGCTCTGAGCCGAGCAGGTCCAGGCCGGCCCAGATGTGGCTGGGCGGTGTCTCCTCGCCCTGGTGGGAGGTGCGGTGCAGCCCGGCCTTGCCGGCCAGCTCGAACGCGTCGACGAAGTCGGCCGGGTCGACGCCCAGCTCGGTCGAGTCGAGCCCGACCCCGAGCACCCGCTCGGTGCCCGGGCTGCCGGCCCGGCGCAGCTCGACCAGCCGCTCGACCATGTCCCGCCCGGCCTGGCCCCCGTAGGCCCGGTCGACGTCGGCGATCAGCATGGCCCGGGCGCCCGTCTCGGCCTCGGCTGCCGCGATCCCCTCGGCCAGCCCGGCGACCACGTCGGCGAGGTCCTGGCCAGCCTCCAGGTGGCGGGCCGGGGTGAAGAAGGTCTCGCGGTAGACGAGGCCGTGCGCGGCGCCGTCCACGATGCTCTCGTAGGCGAGCCGGGACCAGTCCTCTCGGGTGGCGAGCGTCGACTGCACCAGCCAGAAGACCTCGAGGAAGGTGTCGAGGCTCGAATAGCTGTACAGCTCGGTCGGATCGGCCGAGGGCAGCGGGACCCCGTTCTTGCGCGCGAGCTCGACCACGGTCCCGGGGCGCATCGTCCCCTCGACATGGCAGTGCAGCTCGACCTTTGGCAACCGGTCGAGGGCCGTCGCGACGTCCACCCTTCCTCCTCCGTCGTTGGAGTGTCCTCGAAACCCTAACCGGCGCCGCTCTGCCGGTACACCTCTGGCTTGAGCGTGGCCACATAGGGCAGGTTGCGGTAGCGCTCGGCGTAGTCGAGCCCGTACCCGACCACGAACGCCGGCGGGATGTCGAAGCCCTTGTACTTCACCTTGAGGTCGATCTTCAGCATCTCCGGCTTCGTGAGCAGGACGCAGACCTCGAGCGAGGCCGGCCGGCGCGGCCGGAGCGTCTCGACCAGGTACTCGAGGGTCAGGCCGGAGTCGATGATGTCCTCGACGAGGATGACATGCCGGTCCTGGATGTCCAGGTCCAGGTCCTTCAGGAGCCGGACCACGCCTGAGGTCTCGGTGGCCGCGCCGTAGGAGGAGACGGCCATGAAGTCGATCTCGTGCGGCACGGTGAGCGCCCGCGACAGGTCGGCCATCAGGACCACGCCGCCCTTGAGGATCCCCACCAGGAGCACGTCGCGGCCCTCGTAGTCGTTGGAGATCCGGGCGGCCAGCTCGGCCACCTTCGCGCGGATACGCCGCTCGTCGAGCAGCACCGACTCGATGTCACCTTCGTACACGCGGCAGGCTCCTGTGCTCGTGGGCAGGGCGCAGGCAAAGCCTAGACCAGCTCGACGCCAGGGCGGAGCTGGGGGCCCAAGCTCGTCGCCCGAGGGATCGTCACCGCGTCATCCGCGCCGGAGATCGTCTGCCCGCAGCTCAAGACGACCTGCTACTCCGGGGTGGGGCTCACCTCGGTGCCGCGCGTGCTCGACGAGCTGCACGGCGCCCTGGTGGCCGGGTAGCCCGAGGTCGGCCCGGCCGCGCTGCGGCTCACAGGTCCCGTTCGGTGACCAGCCCGGCCAGGAACGCGCGCTCGACCAGCCGGGCCCGCTTCTGGTTCTGCGGCAGCTCCTCGACCCCGAACTTCTGGAAGAGCGCCCGCAGGTGGGTCTTGACCGCGTCGACGCTGAGGTACAGCTCGTCGGCGATCTGCTGGTTGGTGGCTGGCGTGGCGTAAGGGTGGGAGTGCTTGTAGGGCCGGCACAGGGCGGTCAACACCCGGCGCTGGGCCTCTGACAGCGCCATGAGGGTGGGCAGGCTGCTGGCCGCGGCCGTGGGCGACTCGCGGTCGCGCTGGGCCCGGAACAGGATCGTGGTCCCGCCGAAGCGCAGGTTGTCGCCGTCCCGCAGGCGCCGCCGCCCGCTGATGCGCTCGCCGTTGACATAGGTCCCGTTGCGCGACAGGCCGTCGTCGACGATCGTCCAGTCCTCGCCGACCCGCGTCAGCTCGGCGTGCAGGCGGGAGACCTGGTCGTCCCATTCGAGCCGGATGCCGGCCGCGGCGCTGCGGCCGATGGTCACCGGGGAAGGCAGCTCGTCGAGCATGACGAGCTGCTGCAGGCCGTCGCCGTCCCGGTAGGCGAGGAAGGGTGCGGCACGGCGCTCTGCGCCGGGCCGAGCCTTCGGCTCGGAGGACGAAGCCGCAGCGGGATGGTCAGCCATGGTCGGGGACACGCCGACCCCTCGATCGGCCCAAGCCCACCTCCTTTCGGCCTGGATCGTATCCCACGACCTTGAGGGCGAGAAGGCCCGCCATGGCGTACCGGCACCGGCCGGCCGCGCGGCCGCCATGGCGTACCGGCACCGGTCGGCGGGCGGCCGGCGGCACGACCACCACCTAGGGTGGGGTGGTCCCACCCCCCGGGGCGGTCCACCCCACCCCTCGGGCCTCTGGTGCGGACGGCTCCCGTCCGCCACGCTGAGCATGTCCAACGAGTCCGTCCAGGAGACCGGCCATGACGCTCACGCTGACCGTAGACGCAGTCCTCCGGGCCAGGTCAATCAGCTTCCGCCCGACCGAGGAGGAGGTGCGCGAGCTGGCCGAGTCGATGCCCGGCGCCCACCGCACCCGGTACGGCAGCATGAACGTGCACACCCGGGCCCAGGACCGCGCGCGCCACGCCACCTTCGTGGTCACCGACCGTCCGTACCAGCAGCCGGGGCAGACGATCGGCCGGGCCGAGGGGGCGCTGATCGCGGCCGTCCAGGACGCCTATATCCAGGACCAGGACATGGTGGTGGTCGACGGCTTCATCGGCCATGCCGGCCCGCACCGGGCCCCGGCCCGCCTGATCGTCGAGCGGGCCAACGCCAACATCGCCGGCATGCAGCGGCACCTGTACTTCGACCCGGTGGCCGGCGGCGCGTCGTTCACCCCCGAGCTGACCGTGGTCTGCACCCCCAACCTGGGCGTGCCCGGCTACGCCGACGGCCGCGTGGTCGCGGTCTGGCCGGAGGACGGCGTCACCCGCGTGGTCGGCTCCGACTACTTCGGCGAGACCAAGAAGGCCCTCATGCGGATGTGGAGCGGCCGTGTCCAGGACGCCGGCGGCCTGGTCATGCACGCCGCCTGCAAGGTCGTCCCCACCACCCGCGGACCGAGGACGACGCTGATCGTCGGCCAGTCGGGCACCGGCAAGTCGACCACCACCTTCGCCCGCCACGACGGCTCGCGAGTGGTCCAGGACGACTTCGTCGGGCTCCTCCCGGGCGGCCGCGTGCTGGCCAGCGAGGACGGCTGCATCGAGAAGACCTACGGCCTCGACCCGCTGCTGCAGCCGGTGATCCACGCCGCCGCCACCGGGCCAGACGCCTACCTCGAGAACGTCGCCCAGCACGGCGGCGAGCTCGACTTCATGGACCGGTCGCGCACCCAGCACGGGCGCGCGGTGTTCAGCCTGCGCTCGATCGACCGCTTCCCGCCCGGCCAGGTGCCGCCCGCCTCGGTCCTGCTGATCCTCAACCGGGACGCGCACGTCACCCCGGCGGTCACGCGGATCGATCCCGGCCACGCGGCCGGCCAGTTCCTGCTCCGGCAGGTCCGCGGCCCTGGCGCCGCCGGCCGGCAGGAGTCCGGTGGCCCGATCAAGGCCGACCCGCTGGCGCACGAGTACGCCAGGCAGGGTAACCGCCTGGCCGAGCTGCTGGCCGACCACCCGATGGAGGTGTTCCTGCTCAACACCGGTCGGGTGGGCGGGCAGCCGGACGGCCGCTCCAAGGCGATCGCCGTCGCCGACACCGCCGCCATCGTCTCCGCCGCAGCCGAGGGCACCATCACCTGGGACGCCGACCCCGACGGTTTCGGCCAGGTCGCCGCCGAGGTGCCCGGGATCGACGACCGCGAGCTGCTCCAGCCCCGCCTGCTCTACGCGCGGCAGGGCCGCACGGCCGAGTACCGGCAGCGCACCGGCGACCTGCAGCACAGCGCGGCCCAGTACCTGGCCAGCCTCCCCGGCCTCGACCCGCGAATCGCTGGCTTCCGCCGGGTAGCGTGAGCGGCGTCGGGTAGCGTGAGCGGCGTCGGGTAGCGTGAGCGGCGTCGGGTAGCGTGAGCGGCGTCGGGACCCGCCCGACCCTCCGGGTCGTCCGAGCGGCTCCCCACGGACGGGGTCGCCACGAGGACCCGCTGCTCAACAACTTGGCCGTTCCAGCCCCGGCACAACGAGGTGAGCGGCACTCGACCCTGCGAGGTTATTGGGCGGCAAGCCCTAGCGGTCGTTGCGCCGAGTTTGGCCGGCCGCTCAGCTTTGCAGGATCTTGAGGCGCTCACGGTCGAAGCGCACCGACTGCTTGATGCGCTCGAACTCGCCCCGGCGCGCCTCGTCGAAGGCGTCGGTGGACGAGAAGAAGATCAGGTGGACCGTTTGCGGTCCCCGGTCGTCGACCTGCACCACCAGGTACAGGAAGCGGAGCGTGCTCCGGCTGCCCCGGTCGGTCACCTCGCCCTCCACCTGCGCGGCCGGAAAGCCGTCGACCCGGACGACCCCGGGCTGGTGGTCGATGATGCTCACGACGCCTGGCAAGGAGGCGGTCAGCTCCTCGTCGAGGTCGTCGGGGGACTGCCTGACGTCGAACCCGGCCGTCTTGACCCTGGTGTACAGCCCCCACACGCGCCCGGGGTCCTCCCGGAGGGCGTCGTTGGTGCTGCGCCAGTTGCTCTGGGAGAACAGCTCGGTCGCATTGTAGGGGGCGAACGAGATGAACAGGTTGGAGTGCTCGTTGACCTTCCACGAGCCAGGGTAGCTGAACGAGAAGGGCGCGACGTCGTTGGCCGAGAACGTCTTGGGCGCATCCCCCCTGGTCAGCAGGTACAGGCCGGCCGCACCCGCGACGACCAGCAGCAGCACGGTCAGGAGCACCGGCACCAGAGGGCCGCGGCCGCGCCGCCGTGACCGCCCAGCTCTCGGCGGAGCCTGGTCCTGGAGCGGCCAGCCCTGGTCGTCGTAGCCGGGGTCGGGATCGGGGTCGAAGTCGCCACGGGACGGCTCCTCGGCCGCGGGCGTGCCGCCCCGGTGGTCGGCCTGGCCGTAGTAGGCCGCCGAGTCTGCGGCCTCCTCGGCGACCTCCTCCGCGGCCTCCTCCGCGGCGGTCGCGGCCGCCGTCATGGACGGCTCGCCGAGCTCCACGCGGAGCGCGCGCACGAAGTCCCGGCAGGTCGCATACCGGTCTTCGGGCGCCTTGGCCATGGCCGTGGACAGCACCGCGTCGATGCCGGGCGGCAGGTCGGGGCGGTGGCTGGTGAGCGAGGGCGGCGCACCCACGAGGTGGGCCCAGAGCACCGCGGTGTCGTCGTCGTGCTGGAACGGCGGCTCCCCCGTCATGCACTGGTACAGCACGCAGCCGAGCGCGTAGATGTCGGTGCGGCCGTCGACCGGCTTGCCGGAGATCTGCTCGGGCGCGATGTAGTCGATCGTGCCGATGAAGTGGCCGGTGGTGGTGAACCCGGACAGGGAGGAGGATCGCTTGGTCAGGCCGAAGTCGGTGAGGTAGACGTGGTCGGGGGTTTCCGAGCCGGTCCCGGACGCGACCAGGATGTTGCCGGGCTTGACGTCCCGGTGGACCAGGCCCCGGGCGTGGGCCGCGTCCAGCGCCCCGGCGACCTGCGCGAAGATCGACACCGTGCGGGTCGGGTCCAGGGGGCCCTCCCGCTCCACCAGCGCCTTGAGGTCGTTGCCCTCCACGTAGCGCATGACGATGTACAGCAGCCCGTCGGCCTCGCCGGCCTCGTAGATCGGGATGATGTTGGGATGGTCGATGGAGGCGGCGAGCTGGGACTCGCGCATGAACCGCTGCTGGAAGCGCTCGTTCTGGGACAGCTCGGGAGCCAGGAGCTTGAGCGCCACCCAGCGGTTCAGGCGGAGGTCCTCTGCGCGGTAGACGACCGCCATGCCCCCGCGCCCGAGGAAGGACTCGACGCGGTACCCGGCGACCTCCGAGCCGATCGTCACGAAATCTTGCATCGACCTGGCCTTCGTCTCTGGCTGCTCCAAGCCTGCCCCTGCCGGAGCCCCGCCATCCTAGCTCGGCACGCGGGTCCCGCAGAACCCGCAGAACCGGTGCCCGGCTGCCAGGGGCTTGCCGCACTGGGTGCAGAAGGCCGGCTTGGACGTGGTCAGGTCCTTGGCGGTTCTGACCTGCATCTGGCCTCGGCTCCCGGCGCCGGCGGCGGTGCCGGCGGCCACGCCGTCGCCCGGCGGCTCCTGCCGCTGCGATCCTGGCTTCGCCCCGGCGGGCGGCGCGGGACCGACCCTGATGGTCCCCCGGGGCGCGACCGGCGCGGGCCGGCCCGCGGGTGCGGGCGCCGCGGGCGGGGACGGCCGGCGAAGCCGGCTGCGGAACATCACGGCGAGGGCGAGGCCGACGAGCAGCAGCACGCCGACGCCGACGCCCACCCAGAACAGCGGTCCCCGCCCCTTGGCGGCGGGGGTCGCGGCCTCCATGTCGCTCAGGTGGAGGTCCTCGGGGCCGCCGGCCTTGGCCGTGGCGGTGCCGAGGAGCTGCTTGGCCAGGGCGTGCTGCGGGTAGAGGCGCAGCACGTCCTGCAGGCGGGGCACGGCCAGGGTGTAGTGGCGGGCGTCGAAGTACCCCTTGGCCTCCGCGAACGCGCTGTCGACCGGCCCCTGGGCCGGCTGCACGCCGTTGGCCTGCAGCTCCTTCTTGATCGCCTCCACGAACCTGACGTCGAGCTTGCCGTCCCGGCCCGTCGTGGCCAGGCCGATCACCCGGCCCTCGTCGTTGACGAGCGGGCCGCCGGCCAGGCCGTCGTCCAGCTTGGCCAGCAGGTCGTCGACCTTGGTCTCCTTGGGGTCGAGGACGCGGTCGCCCGGTCCGGTCTTGAAGTGGCCGGGGACCGACTGGGTCCTGTCCTGGCCGGTGACCGGCCTGGTGAACCCGACGACGGTGAACGGCACCGCCGCGCTCGAGGAGGCGGCCAGGTTGACCGATGGCATGTCCTTGCTGGAGTCCGCCTTCACGACGGCCACCTCGCCGCCGTCCTTGCCGGCGTGCACGACCGTCGCCTTCAGGCCTGTCGCGGACGCATTGTCCACGTACGGGAAGACCCGGGTCGCCGGGCTGCCGAAGTCGACGCAGGTCGTACGGCTCGCGTCGGTCTCGAAGCAGCCGCGCGTGAACCTGACGGGGGTCTCGAGCGCCCGCTGGAACCCCGTCTGCACGAACCTGATGGGGACCTTCAGCTCGCCGTACTTCTCCTGGAAGGCGTTCGCGGCGGCGTCGATGTCGGCCCCGCCGAGGCCGCTGCCGGCGGCCCGGCTCGCGGTGACGACCGTGCCGTCCGGGTTGACCACGAACCCGCTGCCCCTGCCGAGCACGAACGAACGCTGGTTGGGGGTTGTCACGGTGCCCCCGAAGCCGCGCTCGGTCACGTTGACCTTGGTGAGGACCGAGGTCTCGACGTACACGATGGCGGGCTCGACGACGATGGGTGCCCCCGGGTGCTTGTGCGCGGCAGCAGGGGACACGCCCACGCCGAACGACAGGGCCGTGGTCGCGGCGAGCAGGACGACGACGTGGGGAACGCGCCCTCGGCACATCGCTGTCTCCCCTCTCCATCCGGGTGGCGGATGAAGGTCATGGCGATCGCTCGCCGGCAGGCAGATGAAGAAGCCTTTATGGTCCGGAACTGGATCAATGATCCGCCGGGTGCATGACTTGTCAATGATGATTTCCGCTTCGTTCACGTAACAGACATCCTCGGCTACCCGTCTGATACATCCGCTACATCCGCGCCCTGGTGGCGGCCCCGACAAAAGGTTTGCCCGGTCGTGGCCGGGCTCCCATTGCCCCACGCTGCGGCGACATCTGCTGTGGCGAGGCGTCGACCGGGCAACCTTTCTTGGGGAGCCACCAGCTCCGCAGGCGTGTCTCGACGTTGTTACGCATGGCCAGTTCGTGCATTCGTTGACACGCATGCCGATCTGTGAGCAAGTGAGTGTGTTCTCGATGACCCCGGCCAGGACCGTCCCTGGAGCTCGGACGCCTCGAAGCGAGGGGAGCATGTCCTCTACGGTTGCGGCCCGCAAGCTCGGGAGCGCGTCCGATGCGAGGCTGGCCGAGGCACTGGCCGGCCGAGCGGGGGTCGAGGGAGTGCGGTGGGCGCTGCGTGGCCCGCCCATGCGCTCGGTGCTGCGCGGGGAGTTGCGCACGCTGCTTGGCGCCTTCGGCGCGCCGGGCCCAGTTCTCCTGCGGCGGGCGAAGTTCAAGCCCGGCCGCAAGCTCACCGCCTACTACGACGTGGGCATCGATGCACATGCCAGCCGGCCCGTCGCGGTGACCTGGACGCCGGTCGGGGACGGTGGCTCGCAGTCCTCCGAGCCGGAGCCCGGCGGATTGATCATGCAGGCCGAGGCGGAGCGCCAGGGTCTGGCCGCTCCCTTCGAGCGGCTGCAGTCGGACATGCCAGGCTACGGCATGCGGATCCTGGTCTCGCCGCTCGACGCAACCTACCCGCAACTGGTCCGTGTGTCGGCTCCCGGGTACGTGCACGGCATGCTCTCGGCCGCCTACCAGATGAATGGCAGCGCGAGGCCGAGGCCGCCGGCGCCGAGGTATGTCGTCACGACCGTCCGCTACCGCCCGGGCCAGCGGCACGTCCTGCGGTACGACCCGGCCGACGGGCAGGGCGGGCGCGCAGACCCCGGCCAGGCGGTCTTCGCCAAGCTCTACCGCGATGGCGACGGCGCCCGCTCCTACCGGGTGGCGGTCCGGATCGCCGACTGGCTGTCAGCGGCCGGGATCGGCGTCACCGCCGCCCGCCCGCTCGCCTACCTGCCCGACGACGAGGTCATCCTCTACCCGCGGGTGCCTGGGGCCCCGCTCTCGAGCCGCTTCATGCAGCCCGGGGAGGCGCTGGCGCGGCAGCTCGGTCAGGCCGGGCTCGCCCTTCGGATGCTGCAGCAGGGCCCCGCGACGCTCGCCCAGGAGCTCCCGCGCCACGACTTCGACACCGAGGTGCGGGCGATCGCCCGGGCCAGCGAGCACGTCCAGCCGCTGCTCCCCGAGGTGGGTGCGAGGATCGGCCAGTTCCTCGACCGCGCCCGGGAGGTGCACGCGCGCCTGCCCCAGGAGGAGCCGGGCTTCGCGCACGGCGACTACAAGACCGATCACCTCTGGGCCTCGACGAGCGGGCTGACGCTGATCGACTTCAACACCTGCTCCCTGGCCGACCCGGCCCTCGACGTCGGCAAGTTCCTGGCCGACCTCCACTGGCGGCACGCGGCCACCGACCATCCCGGGGCCGACTGGGCCAGGCAGCGCTTCCTCGAGGCCTACGATCACAATGCGCCACCAGCGCGCATGCTCCGCGCCCGCCTGTACGAGGCGCTCGTGCTCGCCAAGATCACCGTCCGGCGGGTGCGCCTGTTCGACCCGGACTGGGCGCCGCGGACCGAAGCCCTGATCGGCCGGGCCGACGGCCTGCTCGATGCCGTGAGCGAGGTCGGGTGAGCCTCCGGTGGCAGCGGCGTCCTCGCGGGCGCCGGGTGAGCCCGGCCTCGCGCGCTTCAGGCGGCTCCGTCAGATCCTGGTGACCGCCGGGATGGTGGCCAGGTGGCCCCTGAGCACGAACATGGCGTCGCCCAGGCGGGACGGCTTGGCCTTGGTCCAGCCGTGCAGGACCATCGTGAACAGGTCCAGTGCCTCCCACAGGGCGACCCGCGTCCGCGAGATCGGCGCGTGCGCCTCGTAGCGGTCGAGGAACAGGTCGGCCAGCTCCTTGCCGCGGGCCAGCCGCGCCTCCGCGCTGGCCGACGCGGCCTCCTCGGCGCCTCGCGCGGTCATGCCGACGCTCTTGACGGTGGCCCGGAACAGCGCCACGTCCAGGGCAGGCTCGGCCTGGCAGAACCCGTCGAAGTCGATGAAGCCGAGCCGACCCTTGCTGAGCAGCACCTGGGCCGGGCGGAAGCTGCGGTGCGCCGGCCTGGCCGGGTCGGCCGGGCACCCGGCCGCCACGGCCTCCAGGCGAGCCAGCATCGGCTCGGCCGCGCCGGCCAGCTCGGGCACGGAAAGGGCCAGCCGGTCGATCACCTCGCGGACCTCCGCCAGCTCGTCCTCCCAGGTGACCAGCTCCCCGGGCTGCACGCCGGAGGTATGCAGCGCGGCCAGCCCGGCCGCCGTGCCCGCGATCTGGTTGCGCAGCTCCTGCGCGGCCTCGGGGTCGTCGGAGCGCAGCCCTTCCCGCAGCGCCTCCTTGAGGGTCTGCTCCTCGCCGACCGGGCCCTGCACGAGCACGTTCAGGTCGGGCAGGAAGGCCAGCGGCTCGGCGATGGCGACCCCGCTGGTGGCCATCGGGGACTCCCACAGGGCTCGCATGCCGTCCCAGGCGATCCGGCCCTTTTCGCCGTGGTAGGTCTTTGCCACCACCACGTCCGGCCAGCTCGGGTCGGCCGCGCCGTCGTCGTAGTCGAGCTGGTAGAGGATGGTGCAGCGGCTGCCCGGCTTGTAGCGCATCACCCTCGGGGTGCTCGACCGGATGCGCAGGCCCGCGTAGGCGGGGGTGGTCCGGATGCTCTCCTCCAGCAGGGCCCGGGCCTGGTCGGGATCGGTCAGCCGTGGCAGCGCCGGCAGGCCCGGGTCGCCCTCCTCGGCCTCGAGCGCCAGGCGGAGCTCGGGAAGGTAGGCCCGCCAGCCGTCGGCGCCGAGGGGCGGGCCGTCGGGCGCCTGGTCCGGCTCGGGCGCGCCGGCCGGCAGGACCGTGCCCCGCACCCGGACGACCTCCGGCGGGCCGCCCGCCGGCCCGTCGACGGTCAGGTCGTAGAGGGCGGTCCACGCAGTTCCCTTGAGGCGCACGCGGTCCACCTCGCAGCCGCGCAACCAGCGCGTGCCGTCGCCGAGCTCGGGCACTGCCGACGCCAGCGCGTCCGCCACCCGGTCGCCGTCGGCAACCGCAGCCATCCAGGGTGGGAGCTTGGCGAAGAGTTCCAGGCCGTCGTCCACGGGTCCTCCTATCGTCGTGCGGCCAACTCGGGCACGCGCTCGTCGAGCACGTCGACGACGTGCTCGAGCCTGCCGCGCTTGAGCTTCTGCCAGCTGTGGAACGCCAGGCGCAGCAGGCTGACGATCTCGTAGACCGCAGCGCGGTCGAGCAGCTCGGCCCGGGCCGTGCCAGCCGCCTCGGCGTAGGCGTCGACGAAGCGGGCGCCGAGCTGCCCGGCCAGCGACACCCCGGGTCCCGGCCCGTCGGGCGTGCGGGCCTTGCGGGCCGCCACGGCCAGATAGCCCAGGAACTGGCCGAGGTCGAGGGCTGGCTCGCTCTGGCACACGGTGTCGAAGTCGACCAGCCCGCTGCGGGTGCCGTCGAAGATCAGCTGGGTGTAGCTGAAGTCCCCGTGGCCGAAGCCGGCCGGCAGGGGACCGGAGGCGGCGGCGCGCTCCTCGGCAAGGTCCAGCCAGGCGTCCAGCGTCTCGCCGAGCCCCGGCGAGACGCGGCGCACGAGGGAGAACCCGCTGCGCAGCCCGGCCGCCTCGTCGCCGAAGGCCCGGGGGCGGCCGAGCCCGATCCCCGAGGTGTGGAGCGCGGCCGCGATGCGGGCGCACGCCTCGACGGATCCTTCCAGCGTCAGGCCGCCTGGCGGGCCCGCCGGCCCGCCCTTGATGCGCGCCT
>WNFV01002278.1_pt1 | contig 53610 bp, 59 predicted proteins | sample 5400101 | NCBI WGS metagenome assembly WNFV01 (sample SAMN13153361, study PRJNA577476) | soil metagenome | isolation source: 115 cm soil or saprolite under grassland replicate 1 | place: USA:California | collected 2016-06-15
GACGGGATTGCGACATGAGGTCGCACGTGGTGAGTGATTGCGTTGGAGGAGGTTCGACGATGTCGAGGACGTGATCCGGGTCAGTGTTCGTGGCCTGTCCCTGCCCTGACATGCGTGGCCGGGTCCTGCCCAGTCGGGTGTGGAGCTCAGGGAAAAGCCCGAGGGTCCCCGTTCCGTCCGGGGGTCACAGGCGAAGGGAAGGCTGGGCGGGCGAACGATCTTGAACCCTTGCTGATGCCCCGTTATGCCGACATCCCGGGACGGTGAGAGGGACCGGGGTGACAGGGACCGGCCGTTGAGAGGCGGCAGGCGGCGGTCGAGGATTCCGCTCTGGCCGTGTGAACACCGTCGTCCCCGGGGTAAAGAGGGCGCCCTATCCCAGCCGTGTCTCATGCGTGCGGAACATGGAAACCCTGTCCGGGTCCACGCCGACGAGCGTGGTAGGCCGACCGTAAGGGGGGCTGAATTCCGGGGCGGGAACAGGATGCCCAAGAAGCGAACGCCGGTGGCCGAAAGGCAGCAGGAAAGCGAGGACGGTTGGTCCGGCATCTCCGCCGGAAGTCCTCGTATAACTGGCCGGATACCGGGCGCGACGCCCGGGCCCGAAAGGGCGCTGACGTGGGCAGGTGAGCCTTTGAAGACGACGCGACAGTAGTGCCGGCGCTGAAGGGCAAGTTGGACGCCACATGGTGAACGGACCGGAAGACCTCGCTCACGTGCTCGATGCCGATCGGTGGGATGCCATCGATTGGCGGGCGTGCGAGGAAGAGGTACGGCGGCTGCGGAGCAGGATCTTCAAGGCGGTTCAGGAGCAGGACTGGCCCACGGTCAGGAACCTGCAGAAGCTGATGCTGCGGAGCCGGTCGAACACGCTGCTGAGCGTGCGGCAGGTGACGCAGCGCAACGCTGGCCGCAGGACCGCGGGCATCGACGGTGAGGTTGCGTTGACCTCCGCGGCCAGGGCGGACGTGGCGGTGCGGGTGCACCCGTAACGCGCTGGAACCCGAATGGGAGGCCCGGTTCGAGCCCCGTTCCTACGGGTTCCGACCGGGTCGCGGCTGCCACGACGCGATCGAGGCGATCTTCAACACGTGCCGTGGCCGCAGCGCCAAACGCGTGTGGGTCCTCGATGCGGACCTGGCGGCGGCATTCGACCGGATCGACCATTCTCATCTGCTGTCCATGCTCGGCGGCTTCCCCGGCCGGGGACTGATCGCCGACTGGCTGAAGGCGGGCGTGTTCGAACCGGGCAAGGGGTTCGCGCCGACCGAGGAGGGAACTCCCCAAGGCGGCGTGATCAGTCCCCTGCTGCTGAATGTCGCCCTGCACGGGCTGGAGGAGGCCGCCGGCGTGCGGTATCGGACCATCGGCACCCATGCCGGTGAGACGAGACCGCGCAGCCCGGTCGTGATCAGATACGCCGACGACCTGGTGGCCTGCTGCCACTCCAGGGAGCAAGCCGAACAGGTCCAGGCGACGCTCGCCGCGTGGCTGGCGCCGAGGGGTCTTGCCTTCAACGAGGACAAGACCAGGATCGTGCACCTCGTCGAGGGGTTCGATTTCCTCGGGGTCAACGCCCGCCGATATCCCGACGGCAAGCTGCTGATCAGGCCGAGCACCAAGGCGGTCAGGCGGGTGAAACAGCGGCTCGCGGACGAGATGCGCGCTCTGCGCGGCTCGAACGCGATGGCGGTCCTGGCCCGGCTCGTTCCGATCACTCGGGGCTGGGCCGCCTACTACCGCAGCGTGGTGTCGTCCAGAACGTTCGCCGAGCTGGACGACTACATGTGGACCCTCACCTACAAGTGGGCCACGTGGACCCACGCGGACAAGCCGAAGTTCTGGGTCACGGCCCGCTACTTCGGCAAGTTCAACAAGTTCAGGAACGACCATTGGGTGTTCGGCGACGCCGCCACCGGCGCCTACCTGCCCAAGTTCGCCTGGACCCCCATCGTCCGGCATATCCCGGTCCAGGGCACGGCATCCCCCGATGACCCCAACCTGGCCGGGTATTGGGCCGCGCGGCGGCGCAAGATCACACCCCCGCTCGACCGGTACACCGTGAACCTGCTCACCAGGCAGGACGCGCGTTGCCCGCTCTGCGGGGACCATCTGCTCACCGCCGACCAGCCACCCCAATCGCCCGAACAGTGGGAACGATGGTGGCTGTGGGTCACCCGACGAGCGATCGCCATCGATCACCTCGTCCACCACGGGAGACCCGGCCCGCCGGGCGGCGACCAAACCCGCCTCGTCCACGCCTCCTGCCGACGCGGGCAACTCGCCCACCAACGCCGGAGCACAGCACAGCAAACCTAAACCGCCCTACGCGGCTTGCTTGAGCCGTGTGCGGGGACGACCCGCACGCACGGTTCTGAGGGGGCCCCGGTGCAGCAATGCACCGGGGCTACCCGGCTGGCTCCGTCGTGGCGACTAGCCCGTGATCTGCCCTGACAGGAGCTGTACACGCATAGGAATCCTCTTAACCACCTGATCGTCAATCGAGATGATCCAGTAGTACAGGTCCGGTTTCGGCAACTCCATGCCGTTGATCGTCATGGCCAAGGACACGACCTGCTCATCGCCAGGAGGCAACATCGGCGGCCGACCAACATTGAACTGACCGCCTAGCTCGAAGATGTCCTTGGGATGCTCGGGGTCGCCTTCGACTTTTCTTACAAGAACTATGGGCTCTTTGCCCTGATTTTCAACGCTCAATTTGATGGCGTGTATCCGATTGGTCGCGTTGTACGGCACATGGATCGTGATGCCGAGCGAGACCCGAGGGTGGATCGTCGGGAAGGACCGACCGTAGATCGTGTTCCACCCGACGCCTAGCGCGTAGATCTTGCCATCCACCGCTTCGGCCGCGTCAGCCAGGAAGGCGTCAACTTCCATGATGGTCATACCTCCGTTAAGCTGCACATCAGCTTTGGTCATACGGTAGCAGGAGGATGGTCATACGCGCTAGCGTGGAGGGATCGTGAGACCTTGGTACGCCGAGGCGATCGAGTGGGACGATGGGAACGAGAGCGAGCTAGCTCGCCACGAGGTGTCCGCGGAGGAGGTAGTACAACTGCTGGCCAATGATCCGGTGTGGGTTCCTAACAAGAGGAGGCGAGCCGGTGACTGGAAGGTGGTGGGGTATACGGACGGGGGTCGAGCGCTTACTGTCGTACTCCACTGGGACGAGCGTCGAGTCGTCCTGCGTCCGATAACCGGGTGGGACTGCTCTTCTGAGGAGACCACCAAGTACCTAGGAGGTCGCTGATGCAGCAGCCAGACGCTGAGTTCTATCAAAGCCACCGTGACAACACCGAAGAGTGGGGAAAGCCGGTCCGGCCTAAGACACCTTCGAGGCGTCTCGCATCGATGATCTCTGTTCGTCTTAGCGCAGACGAGGCCAGCGAGGTTCGAGCGGCCGCAGCCAGAGTCGGGGAGTCCGTTTCGAACTTCATTCGGAACGCGGTCCTGCGCCAAGTTAGGGGAAGCGTTGGGGAAGCCACGGCTACCGGGTTGAGCACCTCAACAGGCCGCCGTCGCCCGCCTACATGGACCGCCGGCGGTCCTGTCATGTCCGACATCAGCGACGGAACCTTTGTAACCGGAGCCCCCCGGCTACAGGCCGTATCTTCATGAGGCGCTGGGACCCCGTTAGACGCGCTCTTGCTAACGAACTTGCTAACGGGATCTAAGGGGACGACACAGACGGCAGCGACGAGGTTGGTACTTCTGAACGAAGGTAAACCGTCTAATCAGCACAAACAGGACATGTGCTGGCAACAGAGACTCCGCTTGATCTCCTCATAACCCAGAGGTCGCAGACTCAAATCCTTTCCGCGCAACCAGGGACGATAACCCCTCAGAGATCCTCAGGGGCGGGTTCGGGGTATATGTGTAGCGACTGCGCCGATGGCGTCGTGGCAGCGACGAAGGAGGTCGGGATGCCCGATCGGGATGAGATCCACGCGGCCGTGGGCGCACTCGTCATCCAGGCGACCTGGCTTGAGTATCTTGCGGCTCGACTCGTGGCTCGCGCAGGTCGCGTGCAGAACGAGATGGAGCTGCTGAAGAGCCGTAAGTCGCTCTTCCGTGAGGCGAGGAATGTTGCCGCCACGCTGCCCGATGCTGACTTAGCTGCTGGGACGCGAGACTGGCTGGACAAGGCCCAAGCTCTGCTGGACCGACGAGACGAGGTGGTGCACGCCATCGTCATCCACGAGCACGAGCCAGGTTGGAACGCTTATCACCCAAGGAGCGGCCGGCTCTTGAAGATGTCACCGAAGCAGATCGCCGATCTAGCCCGTCAGCTTCAAGAACACGCTGACGACGGCACCTACTCAAGCATCTTTGAGTGGGCCAGAAGTCCAGGCCGCGAGTAACAACTTGGGGTTACCAGCTGGGAGCCGAGGGCAGCACCGGCGAAGAACCCGTCGATTTCGCGCTGCGCCTGCGCCGCGGCGGTCAACCCTCCGCCGTCCAGATGCGTCGTCCCGGCAGGCGCCGAGTCCGCCGGCAAGCTTCATCGGGTTTGTGCCCGCAGCGTGCCCGATGTTCGGGTCAACATAGGACAGTAGCGGTACGGCCGCCCATAGGGCTGCGATACGGACCGTGATTTCAGATGCTGCCGCAATGACGTTCTGTACAACCCAGAACGATTCCCAAGCTGACAGTCGTGATCCGCTGCGGGCTGGACATCCATGGAAGCATCAGGATGAATTAGACGTCCGGAAAGTGTTCTCGACGCACCCGCGTCGCGTCGTCTCCATCAAGCCACACCAAGTCGAACATAAGCTCGTCGGAGATCTCCAGCCGGTCAGCAGCCAACGACTCGGCGTCAGTCTCTACGTCATAGAGACTGTCGAGCCAGCGCCACGGCGACTCCTTCGCCATCGAGGTTCCGAACTCAATGACCTTGTATGGATCTCCTCTGCGGCGCCGCCAGATCGGACCTGACGTTTCAGCCCAGACCGTGACGAGGAACAGAACGAAGCCGCGCCGATGCCCTCCCAGCCAAAGCTCGGCCACACGACCGTCAAAGCGATCCACTTCAGGATCTGGCTCCATCGGTGGCGGGTTCCGAAGCTCATGACGGACCACGAACACCTAGACATTCTCTGCCCGACGGAGAGAAGGCGACCCATGTACAGCAGCGAAGTACAGCAGCCGTACAAACCACGAGGGCCGGAGAGCAACCCAACAAGGTCGGATGCGAACACGAGGAGCTTGATCCAACCAGGCTGCCGGTAGTCCGCGGCTGCAGGGCACCAGGCTTCCGCCAAGCCGCCGAGGTCAGCGAAAAGTCAGCAAGACAGCCACAACCTGACCCGATCAAGCCCCGGGCAAGCCCGATAGCGTGGAAGTAACCCCAGCTCAGAGCCACTGGACCGCACTCAACCAGACAGCCGGGCCGCCCTGTCAAGGCGGGGGTAGGCGAGACCGCAGCTTCGCCCCCCAATAGCGCGGTAACAACGGGCTTCAGGTGTAGGCCTCGAATCGAACAACCTCCGCTCGCCGCCTCCAACCCGGCAACGGCAGGCAACCAACAGGGAAGTCATACCCCGTCGATCCGTCTACCGTGCCGTCCGCAAGGTGGACCTCAACCATCTGGCGACCCGGGCCGAAGCGAGCTTGTACGTCGCCCGCAGCGACCGCACGCACTAGCGCTTCAAGATCTTCCAAGGTTCCGACCTCCCACTCTTCTGAGAAGGCCGGGATGCCTGGCTGCTCGTGCTCGACGAAGATCCCCACCCAGACTTCCTCTCCACCGTCGGGCTCGTAGTCGATTCTTAGGCACGCGGCACGCGGGTTGCGAGGAACGATCTCAACCCAACCCGGAGGTTCATCAGCCTCACAAACCTCGGCACGGTCCGCCCACTCCACGGCAAGACGACCGAGCAGGCTCCGGACTGCGAGACCCTCGATCACTGGTCCATCATCCAACCAACACGCAGGCCACGAGCGCCCAGGCGCGGTAGCGACTTTTGTCCCGCAAGCGTCCCGCGAAGCACCACAGACGGCGGGTTCTGGTCAGACTTAGCTGGACTCGACACACCGGCTAAGCCGCCGGCGTTTCTGCTGGTAGATGGCCGTTCCAACTGGTCGCAGCCGAATCGTGAAGGACCTGGATCGAGGGGCGACATCGCTTTTCAAGACCGCCGCCATCGGCCACTAGGCGAACCCTCCTGGCCGCAGAGCCCGTGCCGGGCTCGGTCGCAACCTAGTGTGCCAGAGCCGTACGGGTCGGAGTCCGGCGGCGAGGGCTGCTCCCTGTCAGACCTTCCGCGTACGGTGGCGGGATGACGGTGCCGGGGGCGGTGGACCGCTCGATCGGGGATCGGATCAGGCAGCGCCGTGACCGGTCCGCGTGGAGCGTACGGTTTCTGGCGTCTCGGGCGGGGATCAGCCATTCGGCACTGTCGATGATCGAGCGTGGCCAGCGCAGTGCGAACAACCGGTATGTCATCGCGAAGATCGCGGCCGCTCTCGGGTGCTCGGTCTCCGAGCTGACCGGCCAGCCGTACGTACCGGGCGACCGCGATCTGGAGCCTGTCAGTCGGTACGTGCACCGGCTGCGCGGCGCGATGATCGACGACTCGCTCGACGTACCCACGAGTGTTGAAGCCCAGCCACTCGCGACGCTGGAGGCTAAGACCGAGCTGGTGCGTGACCTGCATCGTCGTTGCGATTACGCCGGCGTGATGCGGCTGCTGCCCGAGCTGCTCACGGAGCTTCACGTGAGCCGGGCCAGTGATGGTCAGGCCACGGAGCAGCTGTCGCTGCACGTGTACCGGGTCGCGATGTCGACGTTGCGGCATCTCGGTTACCTGACCGAGGCGTGGTGGGCCGCCGACCAGTGTCGCCGGGTCGCCGAGTCTCTGGACGATCCGACCGCTCTCGCCGTGGCGGACTATGTGCGGTCGCGGGCGGCGGCGTACTGCGGGAGTTACGAGGCGTCTGCGCTGGTCGCGCAGCGGGCGGCCGAGCGGATCGACCAGTACACGGACGTGCCGGGCGCGCTCGAATTGCTCGGCGCGCTTCAGATCACGTGTGCCATGTCGGTCGCGGCCGACCGGCACGACGAGGCCGTGAGCCGGCTTGACGAGGCGTCCCGGTTGGCTTTGCGTACTGGCGAGACGGATCTGCACGATCTGTGGTTCGGGCCGACGTTGGTCGGGTTGGGCCGGCTGATCGTGGAGGTCGACGCCGGGGATTCCGGGAAGGCGTTGGAGGTCGCCGCGTCGGTCAATCCGGCGACGATTCCTGCCGCGACCCGGCAGGTGCACTACCACATCGACCGGGCCCGGGCGCTCGTGAACATCCGGCGGCCCCAGGACGCGGCGCGTGCGCTTCTGACTGCGGAACGACTCGCGCCACAGCACCTGCGCACATCAGTTGTCGCCAGGGAAACCGTGCGGTTGCTGGAGCGTCGCGTGAAGAACCATTCGCAGCTGTACGGCCTGCCCGAACGCATGGGTCTGCACCAGAGCTGATCTTGTGGTCACAGCTGTGACCACACTCCGTCCCTACGCCCATACCTTTTGCGCATTCCCCGATGTACGGGCTGTCGCGATGACCCCGACACCGGCTGACGACGCGGGCGAGAGTCGTCCGCCGGGGCGGCCGGAAGGCGCGGGGTGCGACCTCCGATTCGGACGAAGGACTCGTGCCTTCTGGCCGGTTCCAGGACACCGCTTTGGAGGTACGGGTGAGTCCTTGGCAGATCGATCGCGTGTACGTCGCTGATCCGCGGCGCGTACTCAGAGAACACCGTCCGCGCTGGTGGCAGCGATTGGTCGGGCAGTGCGGGTGTGGTGAGCGGCGGCCGTGTGCGGCGGTCACCGCCGCCGAGGATGTGCTCCACATGCGGCGGGGCGTCTGGTGAACGAGCCTGATCCTCGCCGCACCGCTGACGCGTTTCCGCGCCGGCCGTCGCCGCGCCACCGCGATCCTGAGGCGTCGACCGACGAGATCGAGCAGGCGCAACAGGCGTACGAGTCGCACATCCCGTCGATGTTCACGCACCTGTGTCTCGGCTGCGAGGAGCGATGGCCGTGCCGGGCGTACCGCTGGGCCGAGGCACTACTTCAGCGCGCCGGCCTTCTCGCACCGCCGGCAAGTCCGTCAGGCTGACGGGCGGATTGCCAGGCGGGAGATGAGGCCGAGGGAGAAGCGGCGGGGGCGTACGGTTTCGCGGCGTACGGCCGACGCGGTGGCGCGGGCGGTGGCGGTGGCGCGGCGGAGGGCGAAGCGGAGGTCGTAGATCCAGATCTGGCCGGTGGGCTTGGTGACGCGCAGCAGCTCCCGTACGCCGGCTTCGCGGTTCGCCCAGTGGTGCTGGCTGAGGGTCGACACGACGAGGTCGAAGGTGTCGTCGGGGTAGCTCAACTGTGCGACGTCCTCGACGGCGAAGCTGACCCGCTCCTCCACAGCAGCCTCAAGAGCCAGGTGCTGGGCGTACTCGATCATCTCGTCGGACAGGTCGATGCCGTCGACGCGGAGGCCGGGCACGGTGTCGGCGATCGCGAGTGGGAGGCGGCCGGGGCCGGTGCCGACGTCGAGGACGCGGGAACCGTCGGGTAGTCCGGCCGCGGCCACGTCGGCGGCGACCCGCGCGTAGAGGCGGCGGGCGTGCCGGCTGGCGAGCTTGTCGTACGGGGCTGGGTGGTGGAAGGCGCCGGCCTTGTTGGCGTGCGCGTGACGGAGGTGCGGCATGTCAGCAGTCCCTTCAAAGTTGTACGATACAACTCTAGCTTCCATGGTAAGGCGGATAGTTGCGCGACACAACTCTGGATGAGGCCCAAGGGGCATTCCCCGACGACTGGCTGCGGCGGCTGCTGCGGGGGGTCGTACGCGCTGGTGGGCTGCTCGAGGCGCACGGCCACGGCGGGCCGCACATGTCGCTGTCGGAGACCTTCGCGCTGGGCGAGCTGGCCGACGCGGGCACCCTGTCGCAACAGGAGCTGGCCGACCGGCTCGGCCTGGAGAAGAGCACCGTGAGCCGGCTGGCCGCCAACCTGGAGCGCCGGGAGTGGCTGGTCCGCGAGCGCGATCCGGCCAACCGACGCCTCTACCGGCTGCGCCTCACCGCGCGGGGACGGGATGTGGCGAAGCGGGTCGGCGGCCACTTCCGCTCGTTCCACGCCACGCTCTTCGAGGCGCTCACCCCGCAGGAACGGGCAGGTCTGGAGCTCGGGATGGCCGGCTTGATCCGGGCCCTCGAGACCGCGGGACCACCCGAGCGGCCCCGACACATTCACTGAGCCCGCGCTACGTCAACGGGACCGGCACGGGCGGCATCAGGGTTGGGGACTGAGCAGGAGCCAGGTCGGCGTGGGGCCCATCCCCTTTACCTCGATCGTTCCCCTCGACTGGAACCGGTACTGGTCGCGCAGCCTGTCGTGCACCCGCGCGGTGACCTGGATCGTGCCAGGGACTCCGTGGCTCTCCATCCGGCTCGCGGCGTTGACCGTGTCGCCCCAGAGGTCGTAGATGAACTTGCGCCGCCCGATCACGCCCGCGACCACCGGACCGGTGGCGATGCCGATGCGAAGACGTACGCCCTCACCGCCGGTACGCCCGTCGACCTCCCGCAGCATCGCGAGCCCCATCCGCGCGACAGCCTCGCAGTGGTCCTTGCGGGGCGTCGGGATCCCACCCGCCACCATGTACGCGTCGCCGATCGTCTTGATCTTCTCCAGGCCGTACTCGTCGGCCAGCCGGTCGAAGGCCGTGAAGATGTCGTCGAGGAGCTTCACCAGATCTTCAGGCAGCAGTGAGGCCGACAGCGGCGTGAAGTCCACGATGTCGGCGAAGAGCACGGTCGCCTCCGGGAAGCGGTCGGCGATCACCTCTTCGCTCCGCTTGAGGCGGGCGGCGATCGGCGCCGGCAGTACGTTCAGCAGCAGCCGCTCGGAGCGCGCGTGCTCCTGGTCGCGCTGGCGTACGAAGTACTGGAGCAGCAGGTACGCCACGAGCGACGGACCCGCGAGGTTCAAGGCGAAGAACACTATCCGTACGGGGTCGGGGATCGCGGCCGGCTCGAGGACGGGCTCGAGCGCGGTCGAGAACGCGAGCAGCGCCAGGTATGCGACGAACCACGGCACCGCCTGGTGCGTACCCGAGAACATGAGCGCGCCGAGCGCCGCCGCCAGGGCCCACATCGACACACCGCTGGAGGCGAAGATCCCGCCGAGCGACCACTGCAGGGCGAACGGCAGCAGGAGCATCATCGCGAGCTGGATCGTACGGAACGGGGCGTAGCGCTTCGTACGCGCGAACCAGACGAGCAGCGGGATCGACACCACGAGATAGGCGAGCGGGATCGACGCGGGGATCGGCAGACCCAGGGCGAGGTAGGTGACGACCCAGAGCGGCGTCAGGACGCACACCAGGCTCGTCGACAGGACCAACGTCGATCGGCGGAGCCGGTCCTCCTCGGTGTCGGTCTCGACGGCGCCGACCGCGGCGAGGCGCCCGAGCAGCGGCGAGCGCTCGGGCCCTTTCCTCACGCGCGGAAGCGCCCTCACCGGCGCATCGTGACAGCAACGACCCGCAGTACGTTGCCGCGTGACGACGATCCGACAGCGGCAGCGCCGCCGTCAGCGCAGCGCGGGTACGGCGGCGAGCAGCCCCGCGGGGCGTACCTCACCGACGGGCTCGCCGTGGCCGAGGACCGGTACGGTCGCGAGCTCGTCCGGCGCGTCCACGCCGAGCAGGCGCAGCGCGGCGACCATGGCCACGGTGCGGGCGCGGTTGCCCGTACCGTCGGCGATCTTGACTGCCACGCCGCGACCGTCAGGTAGGCCGACCGCGCCGACCGCCTCGGCGCCGTCCTTGGCGAGCAGCCCCGGTACGGACTGCATCAGCCGGGTGTCGTGCCGTTCGGGTCCGGTGCCGCCGACCCACGACGGATAGGCGCGCATCGCGTCGGCGATGCGGCGTTCGGGGCCGCTGGTGGCCGACGCGAGTGTGCCGAAGGCGCGCGCCAGGCGGGTCAGCGGAACGCCGAAGACCGGGGCGCCGCAGCCGTCGATCCCCACCGCGGCCACCGGGGAGCCGGTGAGTGAAGCGATCACCGAGGCGATCGCCCGCTGCAGCGGGTGCGCGGGGTCGCGGTACGTGGTCAGCGGCCAGCCGTTGACGACGCAGGTCGCGAGCATGGCGGCGTGCTTACCGGAGCAGTTCATGTAGAGCGGCGCCTTGCCGAGGCCCGCGGCCAGGTGCGCCTCGCGGGCAGCCTCTCCGATGGGCAGGTCCAGGGGGCACTGCAGCGCGTCGACGGTGAGCCCGGCCCCGGCCAGGATCCGGCGTACGCCGTCCAGGTGGAAAGTCTCGCCGCTGTGGCTGGCACAGGCGAGCGCCAGCAGTTCGCCGTCGAGGTCGAGGCCGTGGCGCAGCATCGCTAGCGCCTGCATCGGCTTGTTGGACGAGCGGGGGAGCATCGGCTCGTCGGGCTGGCCCACACGCAGCAGCGCTTCCCCCGAAGCCGAGACAGCCACCACTGAGCCGTGGTGCACGGATTCGCGGAACCCGCTGCGCCACACCTCGGCGACCAGCTCGTGTCCGGTCATCTGCGCCTCCTGCTCACGCCGAGCCTCGAATCTGCCCACTTCGAGCCTCCTGCCCACCTCGGGAGGCCACGACACGCGCCAGCTCGGGCCTCATTGCCTGGAAACGGCCATGACCAGCACAGTCAGGGCCGCATTGCCAACTGTTGACAGTTAACATCGTTGGGTGACCTCGGAACAAGAGCCGATGACGATTGCCACACCACAACGCCTCAGCCTGGCCACCCAGGCGGTCGACGCACTTCGCGAACTGGTGCTCACCGGGGCGATTCCACCCGGCGCCCGGGTCAACGAAGTGGCAGTCGCACAGCAGCTCGGGATCAGCCGCGGGCCGCTCCGGGAGGCGATCCGGCACCTGGCCAGCGAAGGGCTGCTCGTACTCAGTCCGAACCGGGGGGCCGTGGTGCCGGCGGCCACCGCTGAGGAGATCCGGGACCTCTTCGAGCTGCGGAACGCGCTGGAGTGTGCGGCGGCGCGGCATGCGGCGGAACGACGTACCGGCGAGGACATCGGGCGGCTGCGCGAGGTGTGTGCGGCGTCGCGTACCCAGGAAGGGCCTTTTCCTTATCGGCTCGACATCGCGTTTCACACCGCATTACTCGCCACCGCGCGCAGCCCGCGGATCGCCGAGCAGGTGCGGCTGGTCCAGCAACAGGTGATCCTGCTGCGCAGCCGGCTGCCCCACGACCCGGCCCACACGCGCGCCTCGCTCGACGACCACGACGCGATCACCGAGTGGGTGGTCGCGGCCGACGGCGCACTCGCGGCCGCTGCCATGGCCCACCATCTGAATCGGGTACGCGACCAGATGCTCGCCGCCGTCCGGCACTAGGGTCGGGCTCATGCACGCGGTGACGATCTCCGAGCCCGGCGGCCCCGACGTACTGACCTGGGCGGAGGCGCCGGATCCGGTGCCGCAGCCCGGCGAGGTGGTGATCGAGGTCGTGGCGACCGCCGTGAACCGCGCTGACCTGCTGCAACGCCAAGGGGCCTACCCGCCGCCGCCGGGCGCGCCGCCGTACCCGGGGCTGGAGTGCTCGGGTCGGATCGTCGCGCTCGGCGACGGGGTCGAGGGCTGGCAGGTCGGCGACGAGGTGTGTGCCCTGCTCGCCGGCGGCGGGTACGCGTCGCTGGTGGCCGTGCCGGCCGGGCAGGTGCTCCCAGTGCCGGACGGGGTGTCGCTGACCAACGCCGCCGCGCTGCCCGAGGTGGCGTGCACCGTCTGGTCCAACGTCTTCGCGATCGGCCGACTGCAGGCCGGCGACTCGCTCCTGGTGCACGGCGCCGGTAGCGGGATCGGCACCTTCGCCGTGCAACTGGCCCACGCCGTCGGCGCCACCGTGTACGGCACCGCCCGAGCCGCCAAGCACGACGCCGTGCGGGCCCTCGGCGCCGACGTGCTGATCGACTACACGACCACGGACTTCGCGACGGCCGTACGGGACGCCACTGACGGGCGCGGGGTCGACGTGGTGCTGGACATCATGGGTGCGGCGTACCTGTCGCGGAACATCGACGTACTCGCGCCGGGCGGCCGGATCCTGGTCATCGGGTTGCAAGGCGGCGGCGCGGGCGAACTCAACTTCGGCGCCCTGATGGGCAAGCGCGGCTCCATCGCGGCCAACACCCTGCGCTCCCGCCCGGTCGCGGACAAGGCCGGCATCGTCTCCGCCGTACGCGACCACGTCTGGCCGCTCATCGCCGACGGCAAGGTACGCCCCGTGATCGACCGGGTCCTGCCGATCACCGCTGCCGCCGACGCCCACCGGGTCGTCGAAGCTAACCAGCACGTCGGCAAAGTGTTACTCACCGTGCGCAGTTAGACATCGACCTCAATCGGGTACATACCTCCTGTTGATCCCATCTCCCTACGCAGCGCAGGAGGCAGCCGTGCGTTACGGGACTACCGCAGGAGCCGCGCTCCTTGTCCTCTGGCTGATCATCGGCGTACTGGCGGCGGCACAGCGCGGATACTTCGACCGCGCAAACGCCAGTTGCCCCAAGGCCGGCACCACCACCATCACCGTCATAGCCGGCCCCCTCAACTATCTCGGCGTCAACCCCAAGATGGACTGCGAGGTCCCCCAACCCTCCAAGTAACCGCTCCCCTTCCCGACCTTGGAAAGCCACCCGGCGCGCGGTGCGGCGGCGCGCGGGGTGGTGGGTTGGGGTTCAGGTGGGGAGGCCGCGGAGGAGGATGCGGGGGCCGGTGCCCTGGTCGGCCAGCCAGTCGCCGGGGTTGTAGAGGCTGCACTTCTGCAGGGACAGGCAGCCGCAGCCGATGCAGCCGTCGAGGTTGTCGCGGAGGCGTTCCAGCAGGGTGATCTGGTCGTCCAGGCGGCGGCGCCACAGCTTCGACAGGCGGGTCCAGTCGGCCTTGGTCGGCGTACGTTCCTGCGGGAGGGTGGCGAGCGCGTCGCGGATCTCGTCCAGCGACAGGCCGACCCGTTGCGCGATGCGTACGAACGAGACGCGGCGGATGGTGCTGCGGGCGTACCGGCGCTGGTTGCCGGTGGTGCGCTCGGCCCGGATCAGGTCCAGCTTTTCGTAATACCGCAGGGCCGACGCCGCCACCCCGGTACGAGCCGCCAGCTCTCCGATGGTCACGTGTTCCGTACCCACGAGATTCCCTTCACACAGCCTTGAGTTGAAGTTCACTTCAAGTTGCATGGTATCCACCATGGGCACCACAACCACACCTCGCACCGGCTACGGCGACCTGCAGCGGCTCATGGCGCTGATCCCCGGCGACCCGAAACACCCGGTCGGCGACACGTCCACGCTCGACGTGATCTGGACGCTCTACGACCGGGTGCTCAACGTCTCCCCCGACACCGTCGACGATCCCGCGCGGGACCGCTTCCTGCTGTCGAAGGGCCACAACCCTGACGCGTACTACGCCGTACTCGCGGCTAAGGGGTTCTTCCCCACGTCGTGGCTGACCAGCGTCGCGGACTTCGACTCGCCGTTGGGGCGGCACCCTGACCGGGTGCTGGTGCCGGGCGTCGAGGTGTCCAGCGGCTCGCTCGGGCACGGCCTGCCGCTCGGCATCGGCGTCGCTCACGGTCTGCGCGCCCAGGGCATCCAATCCCGGGTGTACGTCCTGATCGGCGACGCCGAACTCGACGAGGGCTCCAACCACGAAGCCATCGCGTACGCCGGAGCCGCCGGTCTCGAGCTGACCGTCGTCGTGGTCGACAACCAGTCCGCCACCAACGGCTGGCCCGGCGGGATCGCGCGCCGGTTCGTCGCCCACGGCTGGTCCGCCGTGACCGTCGACGGCCGCGACCACGACGCCCTGGAAACCGCCTTCCGCGCCCCCACCGCAGGCCGTTCCGACGGCGCCACCACCGGGCGGTCGGAGGCCGTCGGCGCCGGGCGGCCGCATGTGGTCGTCGCCCGCGTCGTACCCAAGCAATGAGCCCGAGCAGCGACCGCCGAGGAGAGTCATCCGATGCGTGAACGATTCGTGGAAGTCACCGAGCAGCTGTTGAAGGACGAGCCGCGTACGGCGCTGGTGCTGGCGGACATCTCGGCGGCCCGCTTCACCGACGCGCAGTCCCGCCACCCCGACCGCGTGGTCAACGTCGGGATCCGGGAACAGCTGATGCTCAGCACCGCCGGCGGGCTGGCGCTCACCGGGCTGCGGCCGATCGCGCACACGTACGCGCCGTTCATGGTCGAGCGGGGGTTCGAGCAGGTGAAACTCGACTTCGGACACCAGGGCGTCGGCGCCGTCCTGGTCACCGTCGGAGCGTCGTACGACTGGACCGAGGGCGGGCGTACCCACCACGCGCCCGGGGATGTGGCGCTGCTCGACACGCTGTCCGAGTGGCGGGTGCACGTGCCGGGCCACCCCGACGAAGTGGAGCGCGCGTTGCGGGACGCGGTGCTCACCGACGAGCCGGTCTACATCCGGCTGTCCACTCGGGGCAACCGGTCGGCGTACCCGCGAGACGGGTTGACGGTGCTGCGGCGCGGCGCCAGTCCCCAGGCTCCGCTGGTGCTCGCCGTGGGGCCGATGCTCGACCCGGTGCTCGCCGCCACCGCGGGCCTCGATCTGACAGTCGCGTACACGTCCACGGTCCGGCCGTTGGACACCGCGGCGGTGCGGTCGTTGGCCGGCACCGGCGTGGTGCTGGTGGAGCCGTACCTCGCCGGCACGTCGTCGCGGCTGGTCAGCGAGGCGCTTCGGGACCGGCCGCACCGCCTGCTCGCGCTCGGCGTCGGCCGTGAAGAACCTCGGCGGTACGGCACCCCCGAGGAACACGACGCGGTGCACGGCCTCGACCCGATCGGCTTGCGGTCGGCCGTCGTGGAGTTCACATCGGCGGCCTGAGGCCGATCTCGTCGACGCGTTGCAGCAGGTCGGCGGGGTCGGCGTACACCCGGTAGGCGCCCGCGCGTTCGAGCTCTTCGCGGCCGTACCCCCCGGATTGCAGGCCGATCCCGAGCGCACCTGCGCGGCGGGCCGCAAGGAGGTCCCAGACACTGTCGCCGATCACCATTGCGAGCCGCGGGTCGATGCCGAGCGCTTCGGCGGCGGCGAGGAACAGGTCAGGGTCGGGCTTGGCGCGGCGTACCAGATCCCGCGTGATGATCGGTACGCCGTCCGGCACCGCCAGCATCTCGAGCGTCGGACCGGCGGTCTTCATCGAGCCGCTGGTGGCGATCGCCCACGGCACCTGCCACTCGGTGAGCGACCGGAGCAGCTCGATCGAGCCCGGCAGGGGTCTGACCGAAGCCGACTGTTCGATGTATTCGGCGGCGTGCAGGTCCTGCAGCTCGGTGATCTCCTCGGGACTCAGCCGCAGCCCCATCTCGCGCTGCAACGCGGAGACGAACAGGCCCCCGCTCATCCCGATCCGGCGGTGGATCCGCCACACCGACAGGTCGATGCCGACCCGGCCCAGCGCGTTGCGCCAGGCGATGACGTGCTGGTAGACGCTGTCGATCAGGGTGCCGTCCAGGTCGAACAGCATCGCGGGCGGGGGCAGCTCTGCGGCCGGATACCTCGATGACGTGGTCACCCACCCATCCTGCCGGCTCGACGGGTCGGTTCGCCGACCAGACGGTTACAACAGCGTGCCGCGCTCCACTCACGGCTTCACCGCCTCGTCGGTCGTGGAACGGTGACGAGGCGGTGAGCGGTTCATGTGGCCGGGAGCGGCCACCAACCGGGTTACGGGCGGTCGCCGGGGATGTCCTCCGGCTCGTCCGGGTCCTCGGGGGTGTCGTCGGACGTGTCGCCCTCGGCGAGGATCTTGTAGAGATCCTGGCGGCTACGCTCCAGCACCTGCCGCGCTCTGGCGACCTGGTTGGGCGTACCGGCGTGGACCACCTGCATGGCGGCCATGCCGCTCTGGCGCATCAGGTCGAACAGCTCCATCATCCCGTCGTCGATGTGACCGGTGACGGTGTCGAAAACCTTGTCGAGCTCGTCACTGTGCTCCTCGACGTACGCGGTGCCTTCGTCGGTCAGGTGCACCACGCGACGGCCTTCGATGCGCTCGATGCGTACCAGACCTTCGTCTTCCAGCTGCTGGAGTACGGGGTACACCGACCCGGCGCTCGGCCGCCACACGCCTTCGCTGCGGTCGGCGATCTCCTGGATCAGCTGGTAACCGTGCATCGGCTGCTCGGCGAGCAGGGCGAGCACCGCGGTGCGTACGTCCCCCCGGTTGCGGCGGCTGCGACGGCGACCGCCGAACGGGCCGAATCCCGGCCCACCTGGCCCACCGAACGGCGGACCGAAGGGCGGGCCGAAGCCGCCCTGTCCGAACGGGAACCCACCACGCGGGCCCCGACGCCGGCCGCGCCGGCCGTGACCATGGCCGTGCTCGTGTTCGCTCTCCTCATCGCCCCGGTACATCGCTCCTCCGAATCCTCGGGCCCACGCCCCGCGGGCCAACGCCCGCATGATGTTGACGTCGCGCCGACCTGTACGGCCACCGAATCCCCGGCCACCGAATCCTCTTGCGCTCGCGGCTGCTGAACTCATTTCTCACTCCTTATGTGTCGAGTTACTGTCGCGATGCACTAACGATATATCGCGATCGTACGCCTGCCAAGAGTTTGGGCGGGCAAATTCGTCGGGGCCACCTCCCAGCGCTCGCGCTTGGGGTTTGTGGTCGTTTTGCTGTCTCATTCCGCTGGAGACAGCGGTTTGGTTACAAACCGCGCACCGAACCAGCCGGCGGGGGTTAGTAGTTCGCGCGCCTGGCGGCGCGACCCTGAGCGGGTGAAAATCGGGCTCGGGCCGTCCGGCTGACGTCGCGCCCTCTTGGCGCTTTCCGAGCCCGCGGGTTAGTAGGACGCTGGGGATCTGATCGACAGGCACCCGGAACTGTTGCTTCGAGCACGCGTGTCAGACTCTTTCGCCTGTGAGATCCCTGCCGGCGGTTCGCCTGGTCAGCCCGGTGTGGGAAGGAGGCGCCCCAGCCATGGACGTAATCCATGACCGGTGCGGGGGCATCGACATCAGCAAGGCCGACGTGAAGGTGTGCATCCGGGTCCCCGGGCCGGGACGGCGTCGCCGCAAGGAGGTGCGCACGTTCTCCACGATGACCAACGACCTGCTGGCCATGCGGGACTGGCTGCTGGCCGAGCAGATCACCGTGGTCGGGATGGAGGCCACCGGGGCGTACTGGAAGCCGGTGTTCTACCTGCTCGAGCACGACATGGAGTGCTGGCTGCTCAACGCCCGGCACATGAAGGCGGTGCCCGGTCGCAAGACCGACGTCAAGGACGCGGAGTGGATCGCTGAGCTGGTCGAACACGGGCTGGTCCGGGCCAGTTTCGTGCCGCCCGAGCCGATCCGGCACCTGCGTGACCTGACCCGCTACCGCACCGAGATCGTGCGGGAACGCACCCGGGAGGTGCAGCGGTTGGAGAAGTTCCTCGAAGACGCCGGGATCAAGCTGTCGGTGGTCGTCTCCGACCTGACGGGCAAGTCCGCCCGGGCGATGCTGGAGGCGCTGATCGCCGGGCAACGCGACCCAGCGGTGCTCGCCGAGCTGGCGTTGGGCGGCATGCGCGGCAAACGACCCGCCCTGACCGAGGCGTTGACCGGCCGGTTCACCACTCACCATGCCTTCCTGACCCGCGCGATGCTCGACCGCATCGACGGCTGCGTAGCGATGGAAGAGCGGCTCAGCAAACAGATCGACAAGGCCGTGCGGCCCTTTCGCCGCCAACTCGACCTGATCGCCACCATCCCCGGCGCCAGCACCCGGGCCGCTGAGGTGATCCTCGCCGAGATCGGCACCGACCCCACCCGATTCCCCACCGCCGGCGACCTGGCCTCCTGGGCAGGCATGTGCCCCGGCAACAACCAGTCCGGCGCCACCGCCAAACCCGGCCGCACCCGCCACGGCGACCCGTGGCTGAAAGCCGTCCTCGGGCAGGTCGCCGTCGCGGCCTCCCGCACCAAGGGCACCTACCTGGCCGCCCGCTACCGGCGCATCGCCGCCCGGCGGGGCAAGAAGCGCGCCCTGGTCGCGGTCGGCCACTCCGTCCTCACCGCCGTGTGGATCATGCTCGCCCGCGACATCGCCTACCACGACCTCGGCGCCGAGCACTTCGTCGAACGCCTCGGCGCCCACGGCCGGGCCCGGCACACCCGCCGGCTGATCGACCAGCTCAACCAGCTCGGCTACCACGTCATCCTCCAACCCACCCCGACAGCCTGACCCGTTCACAACCGCCCGATTTTCGTGTCAGAAGACGGCGGTGGGGAGCCAGCGGCCGTGGACGTTGCGGAGGCGGTTCACTACCTCGCCGAGGGTGGCGTACGCGGTGACGGCTTCTACGCAGGCCGGGACGATGTTGTCGCCGCTGCGGGCGGCGTCTTCGACCGCGTGGAGGGCCTTGGCGACGGCGGCCGAGTCACGGCGGGCCCGTACGGCGGCGACCGCTGACGCCTGGCCGGCCTCGAGTGCGGGGTCGACGGTGAAGACTTCCAGCGGTTCGGTCGGGGCCGGGTAGCGGTTCACGCCGACGACGACCTTTTCGCCGGAGTCGACGGCGACCGCGTGACGGTGTGCCGCCTCGGCCAGCTCCCGTTGCAGGTAGCCGGATTCGATGCAGGCCAGCGCCCCGCCGCGACGTTCGATGTCGGCCATCACGTCATGGATCGCCCGCTCGGCCGCGTCGGTACGGGCCTCGACCTCCGGCGCTCCGCCCAACGGGTCCGCCACCTCGGTCAGCCCGGTCTCGAAGGCCACGATCTGTTGCGTCCTGAGCGCTAGCGTCGCCGCCGCCTCGGTCGGTACGCCGAGTGCCTCGTCGTACCCGGAGACGTGCAGGGTCTGCACCCCGCCGAGCGCCGCGATCAGAGCTTCGACGGTGGTCCGCGCGACGTTGTTCAGCGGCTGCTGGGCGGTGAGCGACGAGCCGGCGGTGAACGCGAAGATCCGCAGCTGGTGCGATCTCGGGTCCTGCGCTCCGTACCGGTCCCGGGTCAGTCGGGCCCAGACCCGGCGGGCCGCGCGCAGCTTTGCCAGCTCGCCCAGGAAGTCGGCGTTGACGGACAGGAACGTGAACAGCGTCGGCGCCACGTCGTCCACCGACAGCCCGCGGCGTACGCACTCGTCCAGGTACGCGATCGCGTTGGCGAACGTGTAGCCGACCTCCTGTGCGGCGTCCGATCCGGACTCCCGAATGTGGTAGCCGCTCATCGCCAGCGGCACCCAGCGCGGGGTGTGCCGTACGCAGTGCTCGATGGTGTCGACGGCGAGCTGCAGCGACGGCCCGGGCGGGAAGATCTGCGTACCCCGGGCGATGAACTCCTTCAGTACGTCGTTCTGGATGAACATCCCGAAGTCGTTCGGATCGGCGCCCCGCTTCTCCGCCAGCGCGGTGAACAGCGCCGCCCACAGGTAGCCGATCGAGTTGGCGGTGGTACGCACCTGGGTGATCTTCTCGAGGTCGATGCCGTCCATCAGCAGCTCGATGTCGGCGAGCGAGTCGATCGCGACCCCCACCCGGCCCACCTCGCCGGCCGCCTTCGGGTCGTCGGAGTCGAGCCCCATCTGGGTCGGCAGGTCGAGCGCGACGGAGAATCCGGTCACGCCCGCGTCGAGCAGCTGCCTGAACCGGAGGTTGGAGTCGCGGGCGGTGCCGAAGCCGGCGTACTGGCCCATGATCCAGGGCTGAGGATCTTTGGAAATCCCCCGGGTGTACGGGAACTCCCCCGGCCGCTCGTCCGGCGCCCCAGCGCGCTGTTCAGCCATGGTCCAGCTCCGCCCGGAGTACGTTCTTCGCGATCTTGCCGGTGGCGTTCAGGGGGAAGCGGTCGACGTGCTTGATCTGCTTGGGTTTCTTGTAGCTGGCCAGGCTGGCCCGGCAGTGGGTGTCGATCTCGTCGGGCGAGGCGGGCCCGGAGTAGACCGCGACGATCCGCTGGCCCCAGTCGGGGTCCGCGACCCCGATCACCGCGACCTCGTGCACACCGGGCACCGCCGCGATGACCTCCTCGACCTCGCGGGGATAGACGTTGTACCCGCCCGTGATGATCATGTCGCCCTTGCGATCGACCAGCCACAACCGCCCGTCGGCGTCGAGTCTGCCCAGGTCACCGGTGTGCAGCCAGCCGTCCCGCACCGCTTTGACGGACGCCGGACTGCCCGGCCGGCCAGCGCCCCAGTAGCCGCGCATCACATGGTCTCCGCGAGTGATCACCTCGCCGATCTCCCCCGGCGGCAACGTCGTTCCGGCGTCGTCCACGATGCGGACCTCGACGCCGAAGCAGGGCCGGCCGGCGCTGGTCAGCAGATCGGGCTGGTCGGTGAGGCCCGCAGCGTGATCAGCCGCATCGAGTACGGTCACCGGCGGCATCGCCTCGACCAGGCCGTAGTACTGCACCAGGTTCTCGGTGACCCGCTGGTACGCCTGGCGGATCTGTTCCGGCGGCATCGGCGCGCCGGCGTACCCCAGCATTTTGAGGGTCTTCAACGGCGCGATGTCGGGCAGCGCCAGCAGCCGGGCGATCATCGTCGGGACCACGGCCGTGTGCGTGACGCCGTGGTGCTCCACGGCGTCGACCAGCGCTTCGGGGTCGTAGCGAGGGTGGATGAGCTGGGTGGCGCCGGCCGCGAGGAACGGCAGGACGAACAGCCCGCTGGTGTGCGTGATCGGCCCCGCGTGCAGGTAGACGTCGGTGTGGGCGGGCACCCCGCCGAGTACGTCGAACGTCATCGCGACCAGGCTGGCGAGCCGGTTGCGGTGGGTACGCTGGACGCCTTTCGGATGTCCCGTGGTGCCGCTGGTGTAGTTGAGCGAGACCAGCGCGTCGGGCGCGATGTCGAGGTCGAGCGGGCCCCCGGACTGATCCAGGACCGTCTCGTACGGACAGCCGGGACCGTCGCCGATCACGACCGTCCGCGTGTCGCCGAGGCCATCGCGGAGGGCGGCGGACGGCTCGGCGTATCGGGCGTCGTAGATCAGGGCGGTGGCGCCGCAGTCGTCGGCGATCCGAGCCCAGTCGTCCGGGTGCAGCCGGTAGTTGAGCGCGACCCGGGTCAGTCCGGCGGTTGCGGTCGCCAGGTCGGTCTCGACGTACGTGTTCTGGTTGCTCTGCAGGTCGAGGACCCGGTCGCCGGGCCGCAGCCCCAGCGCCAGCAGTCCGCGGGCCAGCCGGTGCACCCGGTCGGCGAGCTCGGCGAAGCTCTGCCGTCCCTGCGGACCGTCCATCGCGACGCGCCCCGGGTAGCGACCGGCGGCGCGGGTGACCAGGCGACCGACGTCCATTCAGGACTCCTCAGCCCGAGATGCCTCAGCCGCGGCGGCCGCGGTTGCCGCCGCGGCTGGCGACCGTTCCGACGCCGGCCCTTGAGCGGCGTCGGGGATCTGCGTCGATGCCGGGGCGACGTATGCGGCGTCGAGCACCACTGCGCGGTCCGGCAACGCCACGACGGGGTTGAGGTCCAGTGAGAATCCCGCGGGCCACCCGATCACCAGCTCCTGGAGTCTGCAGATCAGCTCGGTGAGCGCGGCGAGGTCCACCACGGGGGCGCCCCGATGGCCGCTGAGCAGGCGGAACACCTTGATCTCGGCGAGCATGTCCCGTACGTCGAGCTCGTCGACCGGGAACAGGCGTACGGCCACGTCGTCGAGCACCTCGGTCAGTACGCCGCCCGCGCCGAGGGTGAGCACCGGCCCGAGCGGGCTGGACACGATGCCGACGAGCAACTCGACCCCGCCGCTGATCTGCTCTTCGACCAGCACGGTTCCGTCGCCGAGCGCCGCGAGCCGCGCGAACACCTCAGGAGCGGCGTCCGGCGACACACCCAACGCCACGCCGCCGGTTTCGGTCTTGTGCAGTACGCCGGTCGCCTTCATCACGGCGGTGCCGCCGAGGGCTCGTACCGCGTCGGGGGCTGAGGTTTGGGAGGCGACCTCCGAGCCGCGCGGCACCCCGATGCCGGCCTCGCCCAGCATGCGTTTCAACCCGGCCTCGGTGACGCCGTCGGACGGCAGCGGCCCGGCGGGGCCCGGCATCCGTACCGACCGGTGGTGGGTACGGGAGACCTCCCAGAGTGCGGCGGCGGCGCGCACCGCCCGGGCCGGCGTCTGGTACGCCGGGATCCCCGCCGCCCGCAACGCCGCGGCCGCTCCCGGGGCCAACGACGCGGCACCGGTGCGCGCCACCAGCACCGGCTTGCCGGTCTGTGCGGCGACCTCGGCGAGGGCGTCCACGATGGTGGTCACGTCGTCCCCGGTCAGTACGCAGAAGCAGACCACCAGCATGTCCACCTGCGCGTCGGCGGCGACCACCGACAGCGCCCGCGAGACCAGGGTCGGATCCCGCATCACCGACGCGGTGACGTCGACCGGGTTCTCCACCGAGCCGAAGTCCGGCACGATCTCGCGCAACTCGTCCCGCGTCGTGTACGCCAGCCGCGCCGCCACCAACCCGTGGTCGTGTACGGCGTCGACGGCGAGGATCCCAGAGCCGCCGGAGGTGGTGATCACCGCGACCCGGGGTCCGGCCGGCCGTCGTGGCTGGTCGAAGGCGTCTCCGACGTCGAGCAACTCGTCGACGTCGAGGACTCGTACCAGACCGAGCTGGCGCAGGGTCGCGGTCACCACGCGGTCCTCGGTGGCGAGGGCGCCGGTGTGGGTCGCCGCGGCGCGGGCGCCGGCCTCGGTGCGGCCCGCCTTCAGCAGCGCCACCGGCTTTCCGGTCGCCGCCAGGGCGCGCAGCCGGTCGATGTCGCCCAGCGACTCGAGGTAGCCGAGTACGGCGGTGCACGACGGCTCGTCCGCCAGCGCCAGCATCGCCTCCAGGGCGGTGACGTCGGCCTCGTTGCCGGTGGTGACCGCCCAGCCGAGCCCGAGGCCGCGTTCGAAGGCGAGGCTGACGGTGCCGTACCCGAGGGCGCCGCTCTGGCTCACGAAGCCGGCGTTGCCCGGCAGCAGGCCGGCGTCCCCGGAGAACATCGGGCTGAAGCTGGCCACCAGGCCGGTGTGGAAGTTGGCGGCGCCGATGCAGTTGGGGCCGAGCAGCCGCAGCCCTCCGGCGCGGGCCCTGGCCGCGATCTCGTCCTGCAGCCGCGCCCCGGCCGGACCGGCCTCGGCGAACCCGGACGAGCCGACGACGGCGACGCCCACCCCGGCTTGGATGCAGTCGTCGATCGCCGCCGGCACCCGCTCGGCGCCGACCATGATCAGCGCGAGCTCGACGGGGCCGGGCGCGCTGGCCACACTCGGGTACGCCGGCAGCCCCAGGATCTCGCCGCCGCGCGGGTTGACCGGCAGGATCCGGCCGCGGTAGCCGTACCGCTGGAGGAATTCGACGGGAAGTCGGCCGAGTGCGCCGGGCTTGGGGCTCGCGCCGACGACGGCGACGGAACCCGCCGACCAGAGCAGTGACAACGGCGCGCCCACGTCTCGCAGCGTGTCACGTTTTCGTTGCGCCCGTCAAGCAAACGACATATCAGGTCGCGCCGCTCGGGCAGAGCCGGCAGGCTCGACCCCATGCAGATCCGCGACGCGACCCAGGACGACTGGCCCGCGATGTGGCCGTTCATGCACGAGATCATCGCCGCCGGCGACACGTACGCGTACGACACCGACATGACCGAGCAGCGCGGTCGGGACATCTGGCTGTTGCCGCCGCCCGGCCGTACCGTCGTCGCGGTCGACGGCGACACCGTGCTCGGCACCGCGAAGATGAACCCGAACCAGGGCGGCCCCGGCTCGCACATCGCCAGCGCCAGCTTCATGGTCGACGGCCGGCACCGGGGCCGGGGCGTGGGCCGGGCGCTCGGCGAGTACACGCTCGACTGGGCCCGCGCCGAGGGCTACCGGGGGATGCAGTTCAACGCGGTGGTCTCAGCGAACACGCCCGCGGTCACGCTGTGGCAGGCGCTCGGCTTCGAAGTGATCGGCGCGATCCCGGAAGGCTTCCGCCACCCCTCCCAGGGGTACGTCGACCTCTACATCATGTATCGCCCGCTCTGAACGCGTCGCCCGCGGTGACCAGCGCGTGCAGCGCCTCGACCACCGCGGGCCAGGCCGGCGACAGCGGGTCGATCACTCCGAAGTGCTCGATGTCCGGCAGCTCGACCAGGGGCGCCGGATACCGCTGCGACTGCGCCACCGGCACCCGGTCGTCCAGCGCGCCGTGCACCAGCACCACCGGCACGTCCGGCGCCGGCAACGCCCCCGGGTCGGTCGCGGCATACCGCTCGGGACGTGCCTCCGGACCGTCCCCGAGCAGTTCCGCCACCGCCCCGTCGCCGAGTTTTCGCTGGTACGCGTCCGCCAGGTCGGCCACCGGCGCCAGCGCCAACACCCCGGCGATCTTCGGCGGCGACGCCAACCGCCACGGCGAGTCCTCGGGAAGCCGATGCCGTACGGCACCCCAGAGCGCCAGATGGCCGCCGGCCGAGTGCCCCGCGAGCACCACCGGCCCGCTGACACCGGCCGCACCGCCGCCGGCGACTTCGGCGACCAGGTGCGGCAGGGTGTCGAACGCGAGTGCCACGTCGTCGAAGCTGCCCGGCCAGCCGCCACCCTCCTGCCCGGTCCTTCGGTACTCGATGGTCGCCACCGTGTAGCCCTCGGCGACCAGGGCGTTGGCGAGCGGCCGGGCGTGCGTACGGTCCCACTCGGCCCGCCAGAACCCCCCGTGCACGTAGATCACCAGCCCGCTGCTGGTGGCCGGCAACCAGACGTCCGCGATCTGGTCGGGGTGCGAGCCGTACGCGACCGTCACCTGAGGCGGCGGCGCGGGACGGTCCAGCACCTCGCGAGGGTTGTGCACGTCCGACCTCCGTAACTCGTACGTCGCGGAAACTGAGTATGCTCCCGAGCCACGATGGATACACAGAACGGGCAGTACGGCAACCAAGGCGGATACCAGTGGGACGGCACCCGATGGGTGCCCGTTTCGTCGCATCCCGAGGAGCCTGGGCAGTCTCCGGAGCACCCGGGACAGGCACCGCAGTCCGAGTCGGTATGGCCGACGCCGGCACCGGGCGCCGACCAGGCGCAGCCGACCCACCAGGGCCAACCGGACGACGCGGAACCGACCCTCCCCGGCGTGCAGCCCACGGGCCCGCCGCAGCCCGGTACGCAGCCGTCCGCCGATTCCCAGTCGACCGGCTACCTGCCGCGGATCACCTCGGACATGCCCGACCCGCGCGACGCCGAGCCGACCACGCACCTGCCGCCGACCACGCAACTGCCGCCGGCCCCGCCACCGGCCGACCAACAGCAGGGCGGCCAGCCGCGGATGTCGCAGCCGACGCCGTTCTCCGCGCCGCCCGGCCCGGCCTCGGCGCCCCCAGCGTCGGCACCTCCGGGATCGGCACCTCCGGGGCCACCCGGGTTCGAGCCGGAGGAGATGCCCGACCCGGGGCAGTTCCCGTCCTCGTCACCGCCCGGGCCGGCCTCAGCACCGCCAGGACCCATGTCGGCACCGCCCGGACCGATGCCGCCGGCAGAGCCGATCGCGCCGGCAGAGCCGATGGCGCCGCCCGGACCCTTCTCCAGCCCACCCGGACCCTTCTCCAGCCCACCCGGACCCTTCTCCGGCCCGCCCGCGTCGGCATCGACTCCATCTGGCCCGGTCACAACACCACCCGAGCCCGCAACGGCCTCTTTCGGGCCAACGTCCGCACCCCCCGGATCGGCGCCCCCCGGATCGGCGTATGCGGGATCGGCGCCGGCTGGGCAGGTCTCGCCCGCTTACGGGACCGGCTATGGGACATCGCATCAGCCCGAGGTCGGATCGCGCGGCGAGGGGGCGCCGCAGGCGTACCAGCCGAGTGGTTTGACGGCGGCGGACCTGCAGTGGAGCACCGAGCCGGAACGTGGCAAGAGCGGGATCTGGAAGCCGCTCGGCGCGGTCGTCGGTGTGCTGGTGCTGCTCGCGGGCGCGGCTGCCGGGGGATACTTCTTCCGGGCCGCGCAGGACGGTGACCAGCCGAAACCCAAACCCACCGCCACGTACGGCGACGCCAAGTCGATCCAGAAGTCGCTCGGTGGCGACGGATTCGAGTGCGCCAACGCGTTCACCAGGCCCAACCCGGTCGACCTGTGCTTCCGGGAGAGCCCCGACTACCAGGACGCGGTCGGCTTCCAGATGATCGACAAGGACCGGATCGGCTGGCTGAAGCTCCGGGTCGAGTCGAACAAGCCGGCGAAGCACCCGGTCAAGGACCCGGCGCTGAAGCTGTTCGGCACGGTGCTGGATCAGGCGCTGCCGCCCACCGACGCCAAGGCCGCGAAGGCCTGGGTGTCGAGCAACCTGACCGAGGACTACGCGAAGAACGAGTACCTCAGCGGCGAGGTCGGCGGCGTACGGATGCAGCTGCTGCCGCGCGCCAAGCAGTCCGCCCTGCTGTGGGTACGCCTCACCGCGGCGTCGTACCTCCACGCGGGCGACGCCGGGTTGCCGAAGCTGACCGACTCGAGCCTGAGGAAGTCGTACCGGGACGCGGATTTCGCGTGCCGGCCCAGCGAAGGCGGCGTGAGCTGCGAGAAGAAGGCCGACCCCGCCACGGTCACCGCCCTGTACCTGGCAGAAGATCAAAAGATCTCTCTGGTACGCCTCACCGGCAACGCCGGCGGCAAGCTGGACCAGGCCGCGGGCCCGACGAAGGAGCAGACCGAGAACCTGCTGGGTCTCGTCCTCGGCGGCGACGACCTGGCCACGGCGAAGAAGTGGGTCGGGGCGGCCTTCGACGGCAAGGCGCACCACACCGTACTGTCCGGGGTGGAGGTACGGGTGGCGCCGATCGAGGGACCGCAGCCCTCGTACCAGGTGGACGTACGCCCGGCCAGCTGGTGATCCGGCGGCCGGCCTGGGAGGGGCTGTGAAGCTCGACGAGCTGACCGACGTGCGGTATGAGGTTGCCGACGGCGGCGTCGCCGTGATCACGATCGACCGGCCGGACCGGATGAACGCCTTCCGCGGCCGTACGGTCGACGAGCTGATCACCGCGTTCAAGACCGCGTGGTCGTCCCGCGACGTCGCGTGCGTCGTGTTCACCGGGGCCGGCGAGAAGGCGTTCTGCGCCGGTGGCGACGTGAAGGAACGCGCCGAGACCGGCGGGTACGGCGAGACCGAGTGGGGCACCTTCGAGATCGAGCGGCTGCACCGGATCATCCGGGACATCCCGAAGCCGGTGATCGCCGCGGTCAACGGCGTCGCCGTCGGGGGCGGCCACGTGCTGCATGTGCTCTGCGACCTGTCCATCGCCGCCGAGCACGCCCGGTTCGGGCAGTCCGGGCCCCGGGTCGGGTCGTTCGACGCGGGCTTCGGCTCGGCGTACCTGGCTCGGGTGATCGGGGAGAAGCGGGCCCGGCAGATGTGGTTCCTGCTGGACCTGATCGACGCGACCACCGCCGAACGGTGGGGGCTGGTCAACGCGGTGGTGCCGGCCGCCGACCTGCTGCCGACCGCTCTGGAGTGGGGACGGAAGATGGCGTCGTACTCGCCGACGGCGCTGCGCTTCCTGAAGCACTCGTTCAACGCCGACACCGACCAGCTGGCCGGCCTGTCCCATCTCGCCTTCGACGGGCTGGAGATCTTCAGCCACACCGAGGAGGCCGCCGAGGGCGCGACCGCGTTCGCCGAGAAGCGGCCGCCCGACTTCGGCAGGTTTCGCTGACGGCCCCATCGGGCAGGTCCGGGCACGGCCCTGTAAGGATGGAGACATGACCGGACCACGCGAGGACCCCGAGACCGACAAAGACCCCCGGACCGAGACCGTCGTGGTGGTCGGACCCGACGGGCGTCCGGTCGGCACGGTCGCGGTCGACCCCAACGAGGAAAACGACGTCGAAAACGACCCGTCACGCATGGTGGAGCAGCCGGCGAAGGTGATGCGCATCGGCAGCATGATCAAACAGCTGCTGGAGGAAGTACGCGCGGCGCCGCTCGACGAGGCCGGCCGCAACCGGCTCAAGGAGATCCACAAGCGGTCGATAGACGAGCTGGAAGACGGCCTGGCGCCCGAGCTGCGGGAAGAGTTGGAGCGGCTGTCCCTGCCGTTCACCGAGGGCTCGATACCCAGCGAGCCGGAGCTGCGGATCGCCCAGGCGCAGCTGGTGGGCTGGCTGGAAGGGCTGTTCCACGGCATGCAGGCGGCACTGGTGGCGCAGCAGATGGCGGCCCGGGCTCAGTTGGAGCAGATGCGGCGCGGCGTACCGGCGATCACGGCGGGTCCCCATGCGGATCTGGGCCAGCCCGGTGAGCGCGAGGGCCCGCACGGCACCGGTCAGTACCTGTAACCGCTGGTCAGAGGCCCAGTAGCGCGCGGCAGGTGGCCAGCACCCGCGCTGTGTCCTTCAGGTCCGGCAGTGCCCGTTGGACGCCGGCGTCGAGCAGCTCCTGCTCGCTGAAGATCCCGGTGGCGACCCCCAGTACGAGCGCGCCACCGTCCCGGCCCGCCTGCGCGTCGCGGGGCGTGTCGCCGATCAACAGGGTGTTCGCCGCCGCGAAGGCCCGCCGATGCTTCGTGGCGGCCTTGTGCTGGGCGACGGCGACCAGCATGTGCCGGTCGGCGTGGTCGTCTCCGTACCCGCCGATGTCGAGGTCGAGCAGCCGGTCGAGCCCGAAGGGCGCCAGCTTCGCCCGCGCGTTGTACGCGATGTTGCCGGTGAGCACCGACTGCACGACACCGGGGACCTCGTCGAGCGCGGTGATCGCCTCGGCGGTGCCTGGCAGCGCGTACCCCCGCTCGGCCAGGACCGTCGTGTGGGCGTCCATCGCCTGCCGCAGCGCCGGGAACAGCCGGGCCTCGTGGTCGGCGGTCACGGCGAGGCCGTTCGCGGCGAGCATGCCGCGGATGATCTCCCCGTCGGTACGCCCGTCCGTCACCGGCCGGGTAGCCGACGGCCGCCCGGCCACCAACCCGTACGCCGCCGCATAGACCAGCTTCGCCACGCCCGAGTTCTCTATCAGGGTGTGGTCGACGTCCCACAGCACCAGCGCTGCCGCCTCGTCACCGCGCACCGGACAATTGTCGGCCACGGCTAGAGTTCCCGCGTGGAACAGTTCGCTTCGTACGACGGCACGGTGTTGGCGTACCACCGGAAGGGCGGGACCGGCGACGTGCCGCTGGTGTGCCTGCCGGGCGGGCCGGCTTCGGCCTCCTTCTATCTCGGCGACCTCGGCGGGCTGTCCGCCGAGCGACCGCTGATCCTGCTGGACGGCCGCGGCGCGGGCGACGCCCGTACGGGGATCCCGCCGAGCTGCGGGCGGGGGTGAAGCGGGTCGAGGCACCCGTACTGGTGCTGGGTGGGGCGCTCGACCCGGCGCCGGCGCCGCGGCTGGTGCGGGAGCTGGCCGGGCTGTTCCCGCACGGCACCGCGGTGGCCCAGCCCGGCTCCGGGCACAGCCCGTGGCTGGACGACCCGTCCCGGTTCGTCACGACCGTGGCCGGTTTCCTAACCCAGTAACTTCTCCAGGTGTACGGCCACCCCGTCCTCGTCGTTGCTGGCCGTCACCACGTCGGCCACCTCCAGCACGGCGGGGTGCGCGTTCGCCACGGCGACGCCGTACCCGGCCCAGGTCAACATCGGTACGTCGTTCGGCATGTCCCCGAACGCCAGCACGTGGTCCGCCGAGACGCCGGACCGCGAGGCCAGCCACGCCATGCCGCTCGCCTTGGTCACCCCGGTCGCGGAGATCTCGACCAGGGCCTGCTTCGAGGAGCTCGTCACCTGAGCGGTGCCGTCCAGCAGCTTCGAAGCGTCGGCCAGGAACTCACCCGGGTCCGCGCCGGGCCGCCGTGCCAGCAGCTTCACCGCCGGCGTCGCGACCAGTTCGTCGTGCTCCACCGGTCGGCGCTGCATGTCGTCGGCGATCGACGGCCACGGCGTCTCGCTGAGCATCGCCCGGCCGTGGTCGACCTCGACGGCGAACACCACGTCCGGCAGTTCCCGGCGCAGCGAGCCGACCACCTCGGCGACCAGCCCGTCCGGGATGCCGGCCGCGTGCAGGATCTCGTCCGCGTCCGGGTCGTAGATCACGGCGCCGTTGGCACAGATCACCGGCCCCCGTACGCCGGTCTGTTGGAGGACGGCCGGGAGCCAGCGGATCGGGCGGCCGGTGACCATGACGAACTCGACGCCCTCCTTGCCGAGCCGGTCCAGGGCGGCGACACTGCGGGCGCTGACCGTCAGGTCGCTGCGCAACAGGGTGCCGTCGAGATCGGAGGCGACAAGTCCGGGGACAGCCTGTCTGGGGGTCACGTGTCGAGTCTGCCGGGCGGTGGCCGTACCCCCGAAACGAAGTGACCAGGACCACCGGTGACCGTGACCCGCCCCCGGAGCGTCAGCCGGGCGAGACGATGCGGTTGTCGAAGGCGTAGACGATCGCAGCGGCGCGGTCGCGCAGGTCGAGTTTGGCGAAGATCCGGCCGATGTGGCTCTTCACCGTGACCTCCGAGATGTAGAGCTCGGCGCCGATCTCGGTGTTGGACAGGCCGCGCCCGATCAGCCGCAGCACGTCCAGCTCCCGGGGCGTCAGGTGGTCCGGCGGGCTCGCCGCGGCCTCCGCCGGCACCGTCCGGTACGCCGCCAGCACCCGCCCGGTGACCGCCGGATCCAGCAGTGCCCCGCCCGCCGCCACGGTGCGTACCGCCCGGATCAGGTCCTCGGCCGGCGAATCCTTGAGCAGGAACCCGGCCGCGCCCGCGCGCAACGCACCCGACAGCAACTCGTCGTCGTCGAACGTGGTCAGTACGAGCACCGGCGGCGGATCCGGGTGCCGCCGCAGCCGGCGGGTGGCCTCGATGCCGTCGACGTACTTCATCCGAAGGTCCATCACCACCACGTCGGGCTTGTGCTCCTCGACCGTCGCGTCGACCTCGCCGCCGTCGGCGCACTCGGCAACGATCTCGAACCCGTCCTTGCGGCGCAGGATCCGGCGCAGCCCCGAGCGCACCAGCTCCTGGTCGTCGACCAGCACCACCCTTACCTCTGCGGGGGTCACGACTCGCCCACCACGGGGTTCGGCGGCCTGGGCAGCGCGGCCTTCGGTCGGGGCCGCGACGTGGCCCGGGCCGCCTCCGGCGCCGCCGGTGCCGCGTTGGGCGCCGCCGGGGGATGCGACTTCGGGGACACCAGTTTGGGCAGGCCCGTCATGGCCAGCAGCCCAGATGCCGAGCAGGTCGGGCCGGACCGCTGCCACACCGGGAACTCGACCTCGACCAGCCAACCCGACCCGCCCGCGGCACTGTCAAAGCCACCCGGCGCATTGCGGGGAGCACCGACCGGGACAGCGCTGAGGCCGGCGGTGAACCGGCCGCCCATCAGCTCGCTGCGCTCCCGCATGCCGTTGAGGCCGGAGCCGTGGCGGTCCCGGCGGTCGGCGGCCGTACGATCGGGCAGGCTGTTCCACACCGTGAATCGGGGCGGCCGGCCGTCCAGGTCGAGCCAGGCGCGTACGTGGGCGCCGTGGGCGTGCTTGGCCACGTTGGACAGCGACTCCTGCGCGATCCGGTAGAGGCTCAGCCCCGCGGACTGCGGCACCACCGCCGGGTCGCCGCGCAACTCGTACGCCACCTCCATGCCGGCGTTGCGGAAGTCGTCCACCAACTCGGCGATCTCCGGTACGCCGGGCATCGGCTGGGTGCCACCGCCACCGTCGAGCAGCCCCACCGTACGGCGGATGTCGGTCATCGCCTGCCGGCCCAGCTGCTCCGCGTCCCGCAGCGCCTCGACCGCCTCCGCCACGTCCGTGTCGCCGTCTTCGAGGCTGTGCCGCGCGGCCGTCAGGTGCAGCATCGTAATGCTGAGCGAGTGCGCCACCACGTCGTGGACCTCGCGGGAGATCCGTTGCCGCTCCTCGGCCGCCGCCCGCTCCGCCCGGGCCGCGGCGGTCGTCCGCTCGTGGTCGAGCATCTTCATCTGCGACTGGAAGATGAAGCCGATGTCCCAGGCGACGCCGATCGCGACGATCCAGAACGCCGACCCGTCGAACGGGGTGACCACGTCCAGCGCCACCAACGACCCGCTCGACAGTACGGCGAAGATCGCGCTCAACCGGGCCGAGGTGGTCGCCGCCAACTCCCCGATCAGCAGCGTGAGGATCATCGGGGAGAAGTCGAGCCGTACCGGGTCCACGATCATCATGCCGATGACCGACCCGTACACGATGATCCCGAACGGGAGCACCGGCGGGCTGCCGAACAGGCAGTACCCCCAGGAGAGGATCGCGATCAGCCCCAGCAGGTCGCCGAAGCCGGGCGGAAGCACCGGGTCGCGTTGCGCGATCGCCACGACCGCGGCCCCCGCCGCCAACACGGTCATGCCGATCGGGATCCACCGCGGCCACTCGATGTCGTCCTTCGAGGGCATCCGCCGCTGCAGAAACTCCACCACCTTGACGGCACTCACGCACTACAGCCTAGGAAGGCGGCACGGCCGATGCATCCAACCCTGGTCGGATGGCACCTCCGGCCCTGGTCGCAGCGCAAGATCCGACACGGGTACGCAGACCAGGGCTCCGCCGCCGCATAGCGTCCCAGCCATGACTACCGCATGGGAGAACTACCACCGTCGCGCCGCGATGATGCGGCGCATCCAGCAGCGGATCGAGCAGTCCCCCACCGGTGACCTGCCGTGGGACGCCACGATCGCGCAGGTCTTCGCCGACCGGGAAGACCTGCTGATCGCCCTGCACCAGGTGTGGTCCAACCGGCTCGCGGCCCAGGTCGAACTCGCTCTCGAGACCGACTGCGAATCCGTCACCGAGAGTGTGGTCCGGGCCCGCCGGGATCTTGGGTACCGCTTCCCGGGCCTGCGCCGCATCCTCGATTCGTACGCGGACGACCCCGCACTGACTCATTTCGAACGGGTGGAGCACCGACTCCTGGCAGTCGCGGCCGGCCTGGCCACCCTCGACGACCCGATGCTGGAAGCAGCCGCCGCGGGTGCCCGCCTGGCCGACATGGCGGCGGCCGCCGTTCCCGCCGCCTGACGTTGCCGGCGTCACGGAGCCGACGGCCGTGGCGGAGGTCAGGCGGCAGCGCGGGCGAGGAGGCGGTCGAGGTAGCGGGCGACGCCGTCGTCGTCGTTGGAGTCGGTCACCTCGTCGGCGACGGCGAGCAGGTCGTGGTGGGCGTTGGCGACGGCTACTCCGCGACCCGCCCACGCGAACATCGGTACGTCGTTCGGCATGTCCCCGAACACCAGTGCGTCCCGCGCGCCGACCCCCAGCCGGCCCGCCACCACCGCCAGGCCGGCCGCCTTCGTCACCCCCGGCGGACACAGCTCCACGAACGGCATCCCGGCGTGCGTCGCCTCGCACAACGACGCAGGCACCACCCGCCGCGCCACCTTCAGCAACTCGTCGGTGCTGAGCGAAGGTGCCCGGACAAAAGCCTTGAGCAGGGGTACGGCGAGCGAGTCCACCCGGTGCCGCTCCTCGTACGGCACGGGGTACGGCCACTGCACGCCCGCGTCGAACCACAGCGGCGCGCCCGGCTCGTCCAGCGCCTCCGCCACCAGTTGCACCGGGCCGACCTCGGCCTCGATCAGGTCCACCGCCTTGGCGACCGCGGCGCCCTCCATCCGGATCGCGCTCAACACCTGAGGCGGGCCGCCGTGATCCAGGTCCACCACGTACGCACCCTGCGAGAACACCATGAAGTGCACTCCGGGGGCATGCTGGCCGCACAGATCGATCAACCGGGGTCCACGGCCGGTGATCCCGACCAGGGTGATGCCGGCGGCGCGTAGCTTCGCCAGCACCTCGGTCGTGTAGCTGCTGACCGTGTAGTCGCTGCGTACCAGGGTGCCGTCCAGGTCTGTTGCCACGAGCTTCGGAAGCCTCGTCAGCGGAACCATCGCTCCAGGGCCAATGCCACGCCGTCCTCCTCGACAGACGCCGTGACCTCGTCCGCTGCGGCCTGCACCTCGGGTGGCGACTGCCCCATCGCGATGGACCGGCCGGCCCATTCGAACATCGACAGGTCGTTGCCGCCGTCGCCGATCACGAGTACGTCAGCTGCGTCGACACCGAGGTCACGGGCGAGCAAGGCTACTCCGGTTCCCTTGGATACGCCCGGAGCGGAGACGTCAACCCAACCCGAGTATCCGATTTCGTACGAGTAGTCACTCGTGTCCAGGCCCGCGTCGGCGATCCAGGCCGCGGCGACCTCGCAGCGGGTGTGGGATCGCGGGACCGGCACCCCGGGCACCCGTCCGGACAGTCGGGTGGTCGGAGCCGCCGCCAACTCGTGCAACCCGACCTCGGAGAGGAACACCGACGGGAAGTCCCGCGGGAAGCCCGCCGTGTAGTGGTAGCCGTCCAGCCCGGACTCGGCGGCGAACCCGGCGTGCGGCCGGGCCTTCGCCATCGCCCGCAACGCCGGGCCGACGTCGACGGTGAACCGGTGTACGGCACGCCGGCGGGCCGCGTCGTACACCACCGAGCCGTTGGAGCACACCATCGTGAGCGCCTCCGGCTCGTCCGCCGCCGCGGTCAGCCCCGAAGCGTCGATCGTGGGCAGCGCCGCCCACACCGGCCGACCCGTCGCGAAACTCACCGGTACGCCGGCCGCCACCGTCGCGGCGATCGCCCGCACCACTCGCGGCGTCGGTACGACATGGTTGATGTCCACCGTGGTGCCGTCCATGTCGAGCACCACCAGACGCGGCCGCCAGCCACCGGGAACCTGGCCCGCGGTCACTTCCCCACCGGCTCGAGCACCTCGCGACCCACCAGAGGTTGGAGTGCCTTCGGCAGTTTCACCGAGCCGTCCGGCTGCTGGTGGTTCTCCAGGATCGCCACGATCCACCGGGTGGTCGCCAGCGTGCCGTTCAACGTGGCGGCGGTCTGCGGCTTGCCCTTCTCGTCCCGGTAGCGGATGTTCAGCCGGCGGGCCTGGAACGTGGTGCAGTTCGACGTCGACGTCAGCTCCCGGTAGCGACCCTGGGTCGGCACCCAGGCTTCGCAGTCGTACTTGCGGGCCGCGCTGGAGCCGAGGTCACCGGCCGCGATGTCGATCACCCGGTACGGCAGCTCCACCTTGGCGAGCATCTCCTCTTCCCAGGCCAGCAGCCGCAGGTGTTCCTCGTGCGCCAGCTCCGGCTTGCAGTACGAGAACATCTCGACCTTGTCGAACTGGTGCACCCGGATGATCCCCCGTACGTCCTTGCCGTAGCTGCCGGCCTCCCGGCGGAAGCAGGACGACCAGCCGGCGTACCGCTTCGGTTGGCTGAGGTCGAGCACCTCGTCGGCGTGGAAGCCGGCGAGCGCGACCTCCGAGGTGCCGACCAGGAACAGGTCGTCGTTCGGCAGGTGGTAGACCTCGCTGGCGTGCGCGCCCAGGAACCCGGTGCCCTCCATCGTCTCGGGGCGTACCAGCACGGGTGGGATGACCGGGGTGAAGCCGACCTCGACCGCCTGCTGGATCGCCAGTTGCAGCAGCGCCAGCTGCAGCAACGCGCCCTGCCCGGTGAGGAAGTAGAACCGGGCGCCCGACACCTTCGCGCCGCGCTCGGTGTCGATCGCGCCGAGCAGCTCGCCCAGCTCCAGATGGTCTCGCGGGTTGTCCAGCTCCGGCTTGTCGCCCACCTCGCGCAGCACGACGTAGTCGTCCTCGCCGCCCGCGACCACGCCCCGCTCGACCAGGTTCGGCATCGCGAGCTGGGCCGCACGCAGTGCCGTCTCGGCCTCGGTCACGGCCGCCTCGGCCGCCTTCACCTGATGCGCCAATTCCCTGGTACGCACGAGCAGCTGCTGCTTCTCGTCGCCCTGCGCCTTCGCGACCTGCTTGCCGAGCTGCTTCTGATCGGCGCGCAGCGTTTCGAACCTGGCGACGGCGGCGCGGCGGGTGCCGTCGGCGGAGAGCAGCTCGTCGACCGCCGACTCGGGCTCGCCACGCAGCCGCTGGCTGGCACGGAACAGGTCGGGATCTTCGCGGAGCAGACGGAGGTCGATCACGGCAACCGAGCCTACCCGCAGGGTCGGTACGGATGCCGTCGGATATCCGGGCTACCGGCGCTGCGGCGGGCCGTACCCCGGCGGGGGACCCCACCCGGCCGGCGGCGCCGAGGTCGGCTGGCCCCAACCGGCGGGTGGCGCCGAAGCCGGCGGCGCCCATCCCGCAGGCGGCGCGGAGGCGGGTTGCACCCACCCGGTCGGCGGGCCCGACGCCGGCTGGACCGCGGGCCGCGCAGGCACGCCCGTGGTCGCCCGCGGCTGGTTCAGCCCGGCGGACAGCCCGAGCAACAGGCTGGCCACCGCCGCCATGATCAGACCCGCGCCGAGACCCGGATGGACCTCGTACGACACCTTCGTCAGGCCGCCGCTCAACTCCTTGCTCATGAACGTTTCCAGCGCTTTCGCCATGCCGGACAGGTCCGAGCTGATCAGGATCACGATCAACATGGAGACCGCGGCGAGGGCGGCGGCGACGATCCTGACCGACAGCTGGGCGGTGTGCTGCACGGTGAACGCCACGATCACCAACGCCACCAGGGTGAGCGCCAGGACGACGTAGACGATGGCGTACACGCTGGCCCAGGAGTTGAAGTCGGGCCGGCCGTGACTGCTGCTGCTGCCGGCGAACGGGTTGGTGTACTGCTCCTCGGTGTCACCGGTGACCAGGGTGCCGATGCTGACCTGCTGCTTCTGGGTGTAGCTGAACGAGTCGTACTTGGACTTGATCGTGACGGTGTACCAGTTGAACACCGTGGCGAGATACATGAACAGGGTCCCGGCGACCGCGAAGCCGGCCGACAACTTCTGCAGTGTGGTCAGCTGCGCGAACAGGTCGCGAATCGGCTGCACCAGCACCGGAGTACGGGAAGCGGCGCCCGGCCGCGACATCGGATAACTCACGGTCCACCCCTAACTGGTCCACGTACCCATGAGAATGACGCACCCGTGCACGCCGCCAGTACGGCGAGCCCCGCCACGTACCAGCCGGGGCCGAAGTCGAGTCCGTGCGCATGGTTGATCCGGTACGCGATTCCGACCGTCGCTACCAGGTCGGCCACTGCGACCAGGAGTGCGCCGACGGCGTACCACCGAATTGGCGAGAGACCGGCCGCGAGGCTCAATCCGAGCGCCACCACCGTCAACAGCAGGTACAGCACGCCGCAGAGTGAACTGATCGCGCTGCTGTCGCCCAGCATCCCGAACAGGCCGTCCCTGACGGAGCCGGCCACCACCCAGGTCAGTACCAACGACACCAGGTACGCCGTCGCGGCGACCCCGCTCGCCGCCGCGATAGCGACCTGCACCCGGCTCAGCCGCATGTCAGCCTCCGACCTGGCGTGCCACCGACGGTTCTGGTGTCTCGTCGACGGGTCTGGTGTCCTAGCGGCGGGTCACCCGTTCGAAGAGTCCGACGAACCCGGTGACCGCGAGTATGCCGAGGTAGCCAGCGTAGAGCCCCCAGCCGTAACCGACGGCGTCGGCATCGCCGAAGTACTCCCGGCCCTGTACCAGGATCGTGCCGATCACGATTGTCGCGATCACCGCGCTGAGCAGGGAGAGGCCGGCCGCCGCGAACCCGGTCAGCCGCACCAGCGACCACGCCGACCGGGGCGCGAACACCAGGGCCAGGGCGCAGCCGATCAGCGCGAGGGTGGCCAGCCGGTACATCCACGCCAGCCCCGGTCTGGTCACCTCGTCGAGCCGCAGGCTGTCGGTCTCGGACACTCCGAAGCTCTCCAGCGTCCCGGTCAACCAGCCGGCCAGGTACGAGGTCGCGATCAGCAACGTACCCAGGATTCCGGCGCTCACGACCGCCCAGCCGAGCGGACTGAGCGCGGTGACGTTGAGGTTGCCGATCCTCGTACCGACCCCTGGGGCGGAAGCCAGGATCGGCTGCCCGGCCGGGTCTTCGACCGGCACCTCGGCCGGATCGGCCGGAGTGGGCGGGGCGGTGGGCTCGGTGTCGGGACTGCGGGGTTCGGAATCGGTCATCGGTCAGCCCTGCGCCTGGTACGGCCGGGTCGCGGTCCGAGCCGGCGAGAGAGCCGCCGCGACGCCCAGCGCGGGCAGCGCCACGTACGCCAGAAAGAGCCCCCAACCGAGGTGCACCCGGCTGTCGTTCTCGGCTCCGCCGAGCATCGAGTTCACCGCGATCCCCGACACCAGGCCGATCAGCAGCAGAGCGACCACCGCGCCGGAGATCCGCAGCGGCGGATTCCACTTCGGAGGCACGAACTGCAGCGCCACCACCGTGAGCACCAGTGCCGCGAGCAGGAACGTGTACGAATACCCGCCGCTCTCCGCGGCGCCGTAGTAGTAGCCGAACCCGAACCGGCCTTCCTTGAGCTGGTACTCCCACGGCAGGGCCAGCGAGATCACCGAGATCAGCAGACCGAAGCTCGCGATCCCGATGACCGCCCACTCCAGTCCGCTGCGCCCCGACCCAGCCCCGGGCGCCACCCACGGCATCACCGGGGCCGACGGTGCGGAGACCTGTGTCCCGGCTGGGGGCACGTACACCCCGGCCGCGTCGTCGCTTGCCCAGGGTGACGGCTCCGCAGTGGGTACGTCGCCGTTCTGGACCGCGCCGGGCGCGTCGTGCTGGGACATCCGATGCCTCCGTTCGATCGGTATCCGCCAATCATCCGAAGGCCGCATCATCGCATGCCGGGGCGAATCGGTTTCCCCGCCGTACGACCCCGGTCGTACGGCGAGGCACAATCGCAAGCGTGCCGGTGCTGATGAGTCGGGAGCGGTTCGAGGAGCTGGTCGGCGACGCCCTCGACGAGATCCCTCCAGAGCTGCTCAAGACGATGCAGAATGTCGTGATCATGGTGGAGGACGACCCGCCCGCGGACGGCCCCAACCTGCTCGGCCTGTACGAGGGCTACGCCCTGCCCGACCGCGGCTGGGACTACGGCGGCGTACTGCCGGACCGGATCACGGTGTTCCGCAACCCGATCCTGCGGATGTGCGACCGCGAGGACGAGGTCGTCGTGGAGGTCGCCGTGACCGTGGTGCATGAGATCGCGCACCATTTCGGCATCGACGATGCGCGACTTCATGAACTGGGCTGGGGTTGACGCGCTAGGGTTCCGCCGAGACCAGAAGGACCCACAAGCCCACGAGGGAGCACGACGTGCGTGGCGAAGTTTTCAAGCCGGAGAACATGGCGCAGCCGCCGACCCAGGCCGGCATGTCCGTACAGAATTCGTACTGTGTGAAGTACGCCGTCAACGGCGAGGTCCTGGCGCGTCAGGGCTCCATGGTGGCGTACCGCGGAAATCTCCAGATCGAGACCAAGAGCCAGGGCGTCGGCAACTTCCTGAAGCGGGCAGTCACCGGCGAAGGCGTTTCCCTGATGACCGTGCGCGGCCAGGGCGAGATGTGGTTCGCCGACCACAAGAACAACGTGTTCATCCTCGAGCTCGACCCCAACGAGTACCTGTCGATCAACGGTCGCAACGTGCTGGTGTTCGACCCGTCGCTGCAGTACCAGATCTCGATGGTCAAGGGCGCCGGGATGTTCGGCGGCGGCCTGTTCAACTGCGTCTTCTCGGGCCAGGGCAAGCTCGCCATCACCTGCGACGGCGCCCCGGTCGTGATCCCGGTCAGCCCGCAGCTCCCGGTGTACGTCGACACCGACGCGATCATCGGCTGGTCCAGCCAGTTGCAGACCACGATCCACCGCTCCCAGGGCCTCAAGTCGATTCTCAAGGGCGGCTCGGGCGAGATGTTCCAGCTGCTGTTCCAGGGTCAGGGCTTCGTCATCATCCAGCCCAGCGAAGGACCGGTCGTGGTCCCGGCCGGCGGTGGCGGCTCTGGAAGCGGCCTCCTCGGCGCCCTCAGCGGCTAAGACCCTTTCGCCGGTACGAGAGACGGGCCGGTCGCCTGCGTAGCCGAAGAACGTCACCAACCACGCAGGAACTCCAGGTCGGCCTGGACGGCTCGCATTTCGGCCACGTCCTCGGGATCTGCGGCGAGCTGCTCGGCCTCTTCGCGCAGCCGATTTCGACGATGCTCTCGCGCGGCGGAGATGATCGCGTCGCGGATCACAGCCGACGTGCTCCGAGTGCCGGCCCCGAGCTCTTCGAGTGCGCGAGTGATCTCCTCATCCACCGAGATCCGCCTGCACCTGCTCGATCACCCGGTCCAGCACGTCGTCCAGATAGTCCGTCCAGTTCTGATCCTCTGGCGCGGCACCCGCAACCAGATAGCCGCCACTGACGAATGACAGGGCCACGGTGTCTGGGTCGTCAGTCGTCGGCTGTTTCCCCCGCACCAACTCCCGCAGGTAGGTCGCGACAGAGGCGGCGTCAAACTTCGCCCAGGCCATCTCCACGGAGATGTCCTGTGCGTAGCCGTCGATGTCTTCGTCGGTCAGGCCCTCAGGTTCCACGTCTTTGAGCACCTCATTGATGACCAGCCTGGCGAGGTTGACCGCGATCGTGAGCTCCACGTCCGAAAGGCCACGAAGCGTCGCGAACATTTCGTCGCCTGCTTCATCTCCGGCACAAGCGAACGCGTGCCGCATCCCTGCTTCCGCGCGCACCAACTTCGGGTCCAGTGCCACTACCGTCCTCCTCGCTTGCTCGTCCATCGCGACCACGCTGTCGCGAGCACTCCGATCAGAGTCCCACCGAGCACCATCAGCACGTTCGCCAACCTGCCGGGTGTCGTCAACGCCGCGGCGAGACCGGTTGCCAGACCGGCCGCGGTTGACGAGTAGGCCATGGGGCCATCAACGACCTTCCGCCATCCGCGCTCGGTGCGCCGCATGGCATGACGGCGAGCACCGTACCTTCGGCGGGCGCCCGATCGCCCGCTGGGCTTGGCGGGTTTCTTGGCCGGCCCGGGTGCGACAGGTACGCCGCCACCCACCGGCGACGCTCTTCAACCGCTGGCGGAGCGGGCGGCGCTGACCGCCTCGTCCAAAGCGTCCGACACGACGCCGCAGGCGCCGTTGGCCTTGTCGAGCGCCTCCTTGCAGCGGCTCATCGCCTCGGCCACGCCGTCGGCGCCCAGCGCGACCGCGCCGGAGACCACTTCGTCGGCCTCCGCGCTGGCGGTCCCGATCGCCGACACCGTGTCACCCAGCTGGCTCATCGCCGCCTGTACGGCACTGATCGCCTCGTCAATCTTCGACACGTACGGTCCCTCCCCGTGTCCTGATGGCATCAGTATCGTTGCATCCGAAGATCACCTAGTGGAAGGTCTTGGTCACAGCCGTCGGAAATGACAGGGTGGTACGGGTGACGAGCCCCCCAACTCCCACATCGGATGACTTTCCACGCAATTCGCAAGGCTTCGACGACCTGCGGTTGATGGAGCTGCTCGACGGTGCCGACGACGAGATCGAAGACTGGCAGGACGTCATCAGCGACATCGGCGAGCAGCACGCCGCCCACCCCGGCCTCAACCAGATCCGGTTCGAGTCGGCCAGCCGGGCGATGGGTCCGCTGGACCAGCTTGAAGCGTTGCTGCATGACGTACTGGAGCTGCTCGGGGCGGGTCCGCGGTCGCCCGGTAGGCACCGGGCCGACGCGGCCGAGCGTCCCCGGCGGCCACGACGCTGGCCCGCTGAGCTGGCCGGCGTACCGGAGTCCCACCTGCAGGGCGATCAACTGAAGGACCTGACGTACGCGCAGTTACACGCGCTCACGATGGCCGACGATCCGGACGAGGTCGCCGAGATGGGCCTGCGGTGGGACGCGATCAGCCGGTCCGCCTGGCACCGCGGCAGCCGGCTGTACGACATGGTCCACCAGATGCACGCCGTGGACCCCCGGCTGCAGTGGCTCGCGGACGGGTACCGGTCGTTCGCGGCGCGTACCGACCACTATGCGAAGACGTTCGCCAATGCGGCCGAGAGCCAGCGCGAGGCGCGTACCAAACTGGAGGAGCTCGGCCCGCCCTGACCGCGAGCCGCGGGCGGACCGTAGGCTCACCGGCGTGGAGTTGGTGCATTCGGGCAAGGTGCGCGACGTCTACCGCGACGGCGACGACGTGATCCTGGTGGCGTCCGACCGGGTCTCCGTGTACGACGTGGTGCTGCCCACCGCGATCCCGGACAAGGGAAAGATCCTCACCCGGTTGTCGCTGTGGTGGTTCGAGCAGCTTGCCGACCTGGTGCCCCATCACGTGATCTCGGCGGACGACGTACCGCCGGCGTGGGCGGGTCGGGCGCTGCGCTGCCGCAGCCTGTCCATGATCAAGGTGGAGTGCGTCGCTCGCGGCTATCTCGCCGGCAGCGGACTTGTCGAGTACGACAAGACCGGCACCGTCTGCGGCATCCCGCTCCCGGACGGGCTGGTCGACGGCTCGCGGCTGCCCGAGCCGATCTTCACCCCGTCCACCAAGGCCGACCTCGGGCTGCACGACGAGGCGATGACGTACGACCAGGTGGTCGCCGAGGTCGGCGCGGAGCTGGCCGGCGAGCTGCGGCGGATCACGCTCGAGGTCTACCGCCGAGGCGCCGCGACCGCCGCCGAGCGGGGCGTGATCATCGCCGACACCAAGCTGGAGTTCGGCCACGACGCCGATGGCACTTTGACTCTCGGCGACGAGGTGCTGACCCCGGACTCGTCCCGCTTCTGGCCCGCGGACCACTGGCAGCCGGGCCGGTCACAGGAGTCGTACGACAAGCAGTTCGTCCGCGACTGGGCCACCGGCACGGGGTGGGACAAGTCGCCTCCGGGCCCCGAGATCCCGCCCGAGATCGTGGCGAAGACGCATCAGCGGTACGTCGACGCGTACCAGAAAATCACCGGTGAGACCTGGCGCTGAACCGCGCCGCCCAGCCGGACCCAAATGCTCAGTCGGGCGCGGAGCCGTCCCAGGTGCGGCAGACCAGCTTGTCGCCGTCGAGCACGTCCACCACGACCCGCGCCGTGTTCGGCAGGTGGTGGGCCAGGGTGTACGCCGGGGTCACGCCCTGGCACAGCCGGGGCAGCGTCACCCGCAGGATCGCGCCGTGGCTGACCACGACGGCGACACCGGCTTCGACGGACGCCAGCACGTCGGCGATCACCTGACGCATCCGCTCGACCAGCATCGTGGCCGACTCGCCGCCGGGCCGCAGCCGCTCCAGGTCCTCGTCCAGCTGCCAGCAGGCGTACAGGTCTTCGAGGGCCTGGTGCGCCTCGTCGTCCACCCGTCCGTTGAGGTCGCCGACGTGGCCTTCGTGCAGCAGCGGATGCACGTTGACCGGCAGTCCGAGGCGCTCGGCCAGCGGCTCGGCGGTCTGCTGGGCACGCAGCATCGTGGAAGCCCAGATCGTGCGTACCGGCGAGGAGTCCAGGTCTGGCACGAGCGCGTCCGGCAGGGCACGGGCCTGCTCGAAGCCGAGCGGCGAAAGACCCGGACCGGGTACGGAACAGTCCAGACTCCCGGTGGTGTTGGCGATGCTCTGCGCGTGCCGTACGAAGACCAGCCTCACTCGACTCCGCCCTGCCGGAGCCGAGCGAGCCAGGCGGCGGCGTCGGCGTAGTCCGGATCGGCGGTGCCGGGCGGCGGGGCGACCCGCTCGGCCGACGCGCGCGGGTAGGAGCCGAGGAACCGTACCGCCGCGCTGGTACGCCGCAGCCCGGCCAGCGCCTCACCCATCCGGGCGTCGGACACGTGCCCGATGCAGTCGAGGAAGAAGCAGTAGCGACCGAGCGTGTTGCCGGTCGGGCGGGACTCGATCCGGGTCAGGTTGACGCCGCGTACCGCCAGCTCGGTGAGCACGCCGAGCAGCGAGCCGACCCGGTCGTGGGCGATGTACACGACGATCGACGTGACGTCGTTTCCGGTCGGCGCGGGCGGCGCCCCCGGGCGGGAGACCAGTACGAACCGGGTCACCGCGTCGGGGTGGTCGCCGATCTCCTCCGCGAGTACGCCCAGCCGGTGGTGCTCCACCGCGATCGGGGCGCAGATGGCGGCGTCGTACTCGCCCTTCGCGACGGTGGCGGCGGCGGCCGCGGTGGACAGCACGTCCACCGTGACGACGTCGGGCAGGTGGGCGTGGAGCCAGCCCCGGCACTGGGCGAGCGCGTGCGGATGCGTGGCCACCGTACGGACGTCGACGATGTCGCGCCCGGGCCGCGCCGCCAGCACGAACGTCACCGGCAGCAGCACCTCTCGTACGATCACCAGCGGTTCGCCGTTCGCCAGCTCGTCCTGGGTGACGCCGACCGCGCCTTCCACCGAGTTCTCCAGCGGCACCAGCGCCGCGTCGGCGTCACCGGCCCGTACCCCGTCGAGGGCGTCCGGCACGCTGCGGGCGGGAATCAACTCGGCCCGCTTCGCGGCCGGGATCTGCCGCAGCGCCTGCTCGCTGAACGTCCCCTCGGGACCGAGGTACGTGAACCGTGTCGGAGGTACGCCAGGCATGCGGCCAGACTAACCGGGGGAGGTCAGAGCTCGGTGATGCGGTGGCCGGCGGCGGTCAGCGCGGCGACCGCCTCGGCGAGCCTCACCTCGGGCACCAGCAGATAGTCCGTGTCGTACGTGGAGAAGGCGCAGATGTTGACCCGGGCCTCGGCGAGCGGGGCGGTGAGCGACTGCAGGATCCCGGTCATGGTCAGCGACAGCACCCCGGTCACCCGGAAGCAACGCCACTGGGTTTCGGCATGCGCGTCGGCCGGCACCCGGTCGGCCGGGCAGATGATCGACACCTCGTCGGGCGTCCATGTCACCGCGACCACCCCGCCGTCCCCGGGCAGCTTGCTCGGCAGTGGCGTACCCGCGGGAAGCCGGCAGATCGCGTACGACTCTGTAAGCAGATCGAGATCCAGCACGACCGAAGGTTACGCGCTGTCGGTCTTGCACCGAAACCAGCCACCCCGACGGTGATCTGTAACGCCTGCTCCGACGCCGGTCGGCCACCCGGTGTCAGATCCGGCAGAAGAAGCTCAGGGAGCCGACCGTGCCCGCGCCGGCGCCGTCCCAGAGCGGCGTACTGACCACGTCGACGGAACGGGCCAGCTCGCCGACGCGTACCCGCATCAGACCGCGGGCCAGGCTGCCCGTGGCGAGCACCAGCAGCGGCGGGATCCGTTCGGCCTCCCAGGCGGCCAGCGGCGCACCGGAGGCGGTGAGATCCACCAGGTCCACCACGTCGAGCAGGCCCCGGCCGATCCACTCGTCGGCGGCCGGCGGCACCGGAGCCGCCGACGCGGGCGCGGTCCAGTCGAGCTGGGCGCCGAGACCGGGCGGGTGGGTGTTGCCGTACGGCTGGTCCGGGACGACGGGCGTACCGAGCAGGAGCAGGCAGGCCCGGGACGCCGCGACGATCACTCCGTCGGCGTCGAGCGCCAGGCACGGTTCCGCCGCGTCGCCGACGACGGCGGCCCAGTGGCGTACCGACGAGGCCAGGTGGCCCGGGGGCGGGCCCGCCCAGGGACCGGTGACCGGCTCCCCCTCCGGCGGGCGGTCCGGTTCACGCGAGCCCGGACGGTCCGGGCCGCGCCCGGCATCGTCGGAGAGCGACAGCTCGACGTGGGGCACCTGACCCTCCCGCTCGCACGGCCCTGACCGACAGATCACGGTACCGCTTCGGTGTCAGGCCGCGCGATCAGCGCGTGGCGCGCATCTCCTGTTCCAGCCGCCAGGTGACGCCGTCGTCGTCGGAGACGTATCCCCGCCACGTGAAGCCGGTGTCGGAGATGTCGCTGAAGTTCCACCGGATCGGCCTGCCGTCGTGCTGGCTGCCGTCCTGCCGGATCTCGTCGCCGTGGGCCCGGCCGATCAGACTGCAGAACAGCCCCGCACCCGGGCCGAACCAGTTCACCCGCCAGGCGTCGAGCTTCGGGTCGTACACCCGGATCGTGGTGCCGACCCACACCTCGCCGGTCGGCGTCTGATCCGCCGGCACCCGGATGACGTCCTGGACGGCCCGCCCGTTCAGCACCCAGCCGAACGCCCACTCGAAGGAGTTCTCGTACCACCGTCCGGTGGTCTCGTCGAACGAGCGGTTCGCCACCTGCCAGCTGCCCACGAACTGACCGTAAAGATCCAGTTCTTTCGGGTACGCCGGATGCGGCCCGTCCGCCGCGAGGAGTTCCAGAGCACGTGTGGTCATGGCTCCACGGTGCCGCGGCGGCGGTCCTGGTTCTTGAACTTTCTTGTCGTACCCGGGCGATAGCGTGCCGACCGTGGATCGACGGGTGCTGCTCGACGAGCCCGGCCTGCGGGTGGCCGAAGTCCGGTGCGCCGGCGGCGGTTCCGGCTGGGCCGCGCCCGAGCCGGCGACGGCGTACGGGGTGGTGCTGGTGCGGCGGGGGGTGTTCCGGCGCCGGGTCGACGGGGTGGAGTCCCTCGCCGACCCGGTGACCGGTTACGTGCAGCGACCCGGCGCCGAGCAGCAGTTCGCGCACCCGGCCGGCGGCGACGTCTGCACCAGCCTCACGGTGAGCTGGCCGTGGCAGTCACCAGCCGTCACGGGGGCGGTGCTGGTGACGCCACGCGTCGACGTGGCACACCGGCGGCTGGTCGCGGCCGCGAAGCGGGGCGCCGCCGCGCTGGCGCTGAGCGACCAGGCCACCGCGCTGGCCGCCATGGTGTTGTGCGGCGACACGATGCCGGGCACGGCGCCGGTGCCGGCCAGCCCGGCGCACCGCCGGCTGGTCAACCTCGCCCGCGAGGCGCTGCACCACGACCCGACCCGCCGGCTGACGGACCTGGCTACGGAGTTGGCTGTGTCTCCGTACCACCTGAGTCGGGTGTTCCACCGGGTGACGGGGGTGACGTTCGCCGGCTACCGCAACCGGCTGCGGGCGCGGCGCGCGATGGACCGGTTGGGCGAGGCGCCGCTGGCGCGGATCGCCGCCGACCTCGGCTTCGCCGATCAGGCACATCTCACCCGTACGCTGCGCAGCCAGACCGGAGTGCCGCCGCGACAGCTGAGCAGGCTGCTCGACGAAGGCGGCGGGCGTGACGCAATCCAGGGAGTCGGCAGCTTCGTGGCGGGCTAGGCTCCGAAGATGACGCCCTATGTCGACAGCGAGGTCGGCCGACTGCGTACGGTGCTGCTGCACCGACCGGGCCGGGAGCTGAAGCGCCTCACCCCGCGCAACAACGATTCGCTGCTGTTCGACGGGATCCCGTGGGTGGGACGGGCGCGCGAGGAACACGACGCGTTCGCCGAGGCCCTGCGGTCCCGCGGTGTCGAGGTGCTCTACCTCGGCGACCTGCTCAAGGAGACCCTGGAGGTCGGCGCCGCCCGGACCGAGGTCACCGCGACGGTCCTCGCCGACGTACGACTCGGTGACGCACTGCGGAAACGGGTCGCCGGATATCTCGCCGACCTCGACGCGGCCGGGTTGGCCGGCGTCCTGATGGCGGGGCTCGCCCACGAGGAGTTGCGCGGCGGCACCGACCTCGTCTACACCCTGATGGACCGGCACGACTTCGTGATCGACCCGCTGCCCAACCTGCTGTTCACCCGCGACTCCTCTGCCTGGGTACGCGACCACGTCGCCGTGACCAGCCTGGCGATGCCGGCGCGGCAGCGGGAGACCACGCTCACCCGCGCCATCTACCAGCACCATCCCCGGTTCGCCGGCGTACGGCTGCTGTACGACCCGACGCTGGAGCACGTCGAAGGCGGCGACGTGCTCGTGCTCGCCCCCGGGGTGATCGCCGTCGGGGTCGGCGAACGTACGACACCCGCGGGCGCGGAGCGGCTCGCCCGGCGGTGCTTCGCCGCCGACCTGGCGCACACCGTCCTGGTGGTGCCGATCGCGCAGGAGCGGGCGACGATGCACCTGGACACGGTCTGCACCATGGTCGACGTCGACGCTGTGGTGATGTACCCGAACGTGGCCGACTCGCTGGTCGCGTTCACGGTGACCAGCCACGACGGTGAGCCCGGGGTGAGTGGGCCGGAGCCGTTCCTCACCGCCGCCTCGAAGGCGATGGGCATCGACACGCTGCGGATCATCGACACCGGGCTCGATCCGGTCACCGCCGAACGCGAACAGTGGGACGACGGCAACAACACCCTCGCGATCGCCCCCCGGCTGTGCGTGGCGTACGAGCGGAACATCGAAACCAACGCACAGCTCGAGCAGGCCGGCATCGAGGTGATCCGGATTTCCGGCTCGGAGTTGGGCTCGGGCCGCGGCGGCCCCCGGTGCATGTCCTGCCCGATCACTCGCGACCCGCTCTGACCACCCGCCGCCGGGCCGGTTGGGCCGGTCGGCTAGCGGAGGGTGAGTTGGCGGCCGCGGAGGCCCTGCTGGGCGCGGCGCTCCTCGGCGGTCAGCGACTCGGTGACGGACAGCGCGTCGCCGTACCGCCGGCCGAAGTCGGCGAGTGGCGCCTCCCAGGACTTCGCCTCGGTCTCCCGCGGCAGATCCCAGACCGGCACCAGGAGTCCGTGCGCGCGGAACATACCGGCGAACTTCGTACCGTCGCCGAGGGAGAGTCCACCTGCGGCGGCGAGCCGGGCCAGCGCGGTGAGGGCGGCGTCCTCGGGCTCCGGCAGCACCCACCGGATGTGCGCCCGGTCCGGCACCTGGCACCAGTACGCCGCGGGACCCGCGTCCATCCGTACGGTCGGGTAGACCGACTCGTTGGCCCGCTCCATGCTGGCCTGCACGTTGGCGTCGTCGGCGGCGCCTTCGTCGAGCCAGAAGTCGAAGCCCTCGTACAGCGTGATGTCGAGCTTGCCGTCTTCGAGGACGTCCTGCAGCCGGGGCCCGGGGCCGGCCAGCGACGGCACGTCGACCGTCTTGCCGGGCTCGGTGCCGAGCGCGGAGATCAGGGCCGCGGCGATGTCCCGGCTCACGTCGCCGGAGTTGAACTGCCGCTGCAGGCCGATGAAGATCCGCCCGTCCGGCTTGGTCATCGCCGGCCACGCCAACGGCAGTACGGTCGCCAGGATCACTTCCCGCTCGGCGGCCTGCTCGGCGTACTCACCGGAGAGCCGCAACGGAGCCGTGGCGGCGGGCACCAACTCCCGCATCGCGATCCACTCGACCTCGTCGGCGAGCCCTTCGAACGGGCGGGCCACGAAAATGTCGCGGACCTTCTTCTGCTGCTTCTCTGACCGCCGTGCGGTCTTCGCTCCACGCTTGCTCACGGCGACACAGCTTAGACGCTGTGTGTACTTCGCGTGCGCACACCCGGTCCGCCTCAGGTCAGCCGGCGCGGCGACCGGTCGCTGACCGGTCGGGCGTCAGGACACTGGGCGGGCGGGAGCTTGGCCGAGCCAGGCCCAGACGCAGCGACCGACATCGCCCGGCGACACGCCCCAACGGGCCGAGAGCGACGCGACGATCGTGAGGCCACGTCCCTCGAGCGAGTCGGGAGCAACCCGCCGCATCACCGGGATGTGGGCCGACCCACCGTCGGTCACCCGGATCTCAATACTGTCCGGGTACGCCCGCCACTCGACCATGATCACTCCGCCGGCCAGGGGGCGGGCGTGGCGTACCGCGTTGCCCACGAGTTCGGTGGCGACGGCGGCTACGTCGTCGGGGAAATCGGGACCGAATCGGTGGGCGTATCCGGGAAGCTCGGCGGCAAGGTCATCGGCGAGGTTGCGGCGGATCACCGCTGCGCTACTGGGGTGGTGCAGCACGGTAACTCGACGTTGCACGCCACACACCAACCCGTGTGCTGCCATGGACCGCTGTGGTGGTGGTCCCACCACAGTCCGATCACCCTGTACCGACCGCACTGTCAGCCTCCCGAATTACAGGGTTGGCCAGCGAAATACCTCAAAACGACCGTACCCGCCGCACCGGCGTTCATGCAGCCTCGTACCCACAGATTTCTATGAAGCTACCCATAGTGATCTTGGGGTGGTTCAGATGACTTCCGGGGCGGATCCCCCGTCGCTGACCAGCGGCAATCCGGCCCGCGCCCACGCCTGCATTCCGCCGTCGAGGTTGATCGCGTTGTCCCGACCAGTCTGCTGCAGAAAGGCCACGACCTGAGCCGAACGGCCGCCCACCCGACACACCACCACAACGTCTCCCTCGGCCGGCACCTCGTCGAGCCGCCGCGGGATCTCGCGCATCGGTACGTGATGGGCGTCCGGCGCACGGCCGGCCGACCACTCGTCCGGCTCCCGTACGTCCAGCAGGTACGCCCCTTCGGGCAGCTGGTCGACGTTCACGGCGGGTACACGCTGCTGGAACACGATCACTCCTCGGCTGAGGCGGACATCGGAAGCGGGATTCGGCCCGGGCGGGCGTCGCCGCGTCCCGGGCGAGCGACTCTGCCCAGATCGCACGATAGCGCGGCATGGTGCCCTCATCCGGTCAGCGGGTTGACGTGGTCAGGGTGATCGATGACCCACTGGTCCAGGGTGTCGTTGCGGACCGCCTCGAACAGGCTCGGCGCGGGGTCGACCAGCTCGGCGTACCAGGTGGGGCCGTCGTGACCCTCCTCCGGCACCTGGATGGCGGTCAGGTCCTCCGGCTTGATGTTGCGGAGCGTGAACGCGAGGTCCTCCAGCGGCAGGCTGTCGTCGATGGTGAGCGACTGGCCACCGGCACGGATCAGCCGGTCCAGCTTGCCGAGGTCCCGCTGCACGCCCTGCTCGCGGGCGGACTCGAGCAGCGCCTTGAGGAACTGCTGCTGGTGCCGCATCCGTGCCCAGTCACCCTCCGGGAACTGCTTGCGCTGCCGGATGTAGTCGAGCGCCCGCTTGCCGTCGAGGTGCTGGCACCCCTTGTGGAACGTACGGTGCGGCTTGTGGATCGACACGAAGCTGTCGGTGCCGGGCGGGGTCTCGACGCACATGTCCACGCCGCCGAGCACGTCGACCACTCTCCGGAAGCCGTAGAAGTCGATCACCGCACCGCTGTCGAACTGCACCTTCATCAACCTGGCCAGCGTCTTCGCCAGCAGCCGGTATCCCCCGGCCCCGTTGCCGCCGTGTCCGAAAGCGGCGTTGATCTTGTCCTCACCGCCCTGCCACTTACCGTCCTCGGACCGCGGAATGTGCACCCAGGTGTCCCGCGAGAACGAGATCAGGTACGCGTGGTCGTGGCTCGCCGGTACGTGCAACACGATGATCGTGTCGGATCGCCACACCGTGTCCGGGGACTTCCGGCGGTAGTCCGAGCCGACCAGGAGGATGTTCAGCGGACCTTCCAGTGCGGCCCGGCCGGTCGTCTGCTTCCGGGCTCCGCCGAGCAGATCGTCCTTGGCGACGTGGCCGGCGTACCGGTGGACCAGGATGTTCACACCTGCCAGCGCGGTGCCGGAGAGCAGGACGAGTACGACGCCGAAGACCACGCACAGCCACGCCCACCAGGCGCGCCGCCGCCTGCCCCGTACTGCCGGGGCGGCCGGTTCCGGTTGGGCAGCAGCATCCTCCGAGTCGGCTGTGTGTTCCGAATCGGCTGTGCCTGCAGGTTCGACACCGTCAGGTTCGACACCGTGCTCGGGCTCGACACCGTCACTGCCGGGCGCCACATCGCCTCCAGCGATCACCATCGACCGTTGTCCGATGGACGATTCACTTCAAACAGTACGAGTGGCTGGTGTCCCCGGCGAGCCGATCATGAACAGTCTGTAACCGGACTGACGCGTAAACTGGTTGGACCATCCACCTGTCAGGACCACGCTCCGCGGGCCCGTCAGGTTTCACATCGCGTTGATGTATTCGGGGTTGTGCAGCACCCAGCTGTCGATCTTCTCTTCCCGGATCGCCTGGAACAACGTGTCGGCCTTGCCGTCCACCAACTGCTGGTACGACACACCGTTCTCGTTGTACGCCTGCACCGGCACCTTGATCCCGGTCAGGTTCTCGGGCTTGATGTTGTGCAGCGCCCAGGCGAGATCCTCGAGTCGGATGCTGTTGTCCAGCAGCAGGGACTTGCCGGCGGCCTTCACCAGGCTGGGCACCTTGGTGGGATCGTCGAATCCCTTGGACAGCGCCTGACTCAGAATCGCCTTGATCACCTGTTGCTGGTGCCGCATCCGTGCGAAGTCACCGCCGCCGGGCTCGTCGACGAACTGGTACCGCTGCCGCGAGTAGTCCAGCACCGCGGGCGCCGTCAGGTGCTGGCAGCCCTTCTTGAACAACCGGTGCTTGCCGTGGATGGATCGGAAGCTGTTCTGCCCCTTCGGGGTCTCGACGCAGATCCGTACGCCGCCCAGGACGTTGACCACCTTGATGAAGCCCTGGAAGTCGATCACCGCGCCGGTGTCGAACTGGACCCCGGAGACCTTGTTGATGGTCTTCGCCATCGACGTGAACGCGGCCGGAACGCTGAACTTGCCGCCGGCCTTCCGCCCGCTGCACGCGAACACGGCGTTGAGCTTGTCCTGCCCGCCGCCGCAGTGCGCGTCGTAGTTGGCCGGTACGTCGACCAGCGTGTCCCGCTGGAACGAGATCAGGTACGCCCGGTCATGCTCCTTCGGTACGTGGACCATGATGATCGTGTCGGACTGCCACGAGCTCCAGCTCTTCCGCCGGTCGGTGCCGAGCAGCAGGATGTTCAGCGGCCCGTTCAGCGTGGCCCGACCCGCGTTGGACTTCCGCGCGCCGCCGAGCAGGTTGTCCGTGTGGACGTTGCTCGACAGGTTGCTCAGCACCAGGCTCCCGCCGACCAGCAGGCCGCCCGACCCGAACATCAGGACGGCGCCGAACCAGACGCACAGTCGTGCCCACCAGGGGGTCCTGGG